>QWCB01000611.1_pt1 | contig 40285 bp, 23 predicted proteins | sample 1972511 | NCBI WGS metagenome assembly QWCB01 (sample SAMN09866719, study PRJNA288562) | Human gut metagenome isolate term5_stool, whole genome shotgun sequencing... | isolation source: gut | host: Homo sapiens | place: USA: California | reverse complement strand
AGCAACCTGGCGTTGTACCGTTCGTTCCTTGACGACAAGCTACGGGTGGCGCTGTCGGGGGATAACCTCTTTACGTACCCCATGCGGGTGGAGCAGCATATCAAGGGGGCTGGTTTCTCGTACGAGATGCGCCAGGAGTATTACAACATGGGGGTTCGATTGCTGCTATCGTGGCGTTTCGGGAAGCCGTTGCCCGCAGACGCGATGCGCAAAGGCGCCGCGAAGGATGTGTTTAATTCAACGCTGTAACGGGTAGATATGGCAAGGTAGTCTGCAAGACTGACCCGCGGGGTAATGGAACGCATATTGCCCCCGCCGTTACCCTCTTCGGCAAGGGAAAATATTATACCTTTGCAGAGGTAGCCCCCTTAACGTTTCCCGAAAGAATTACTGAAATGAACGAGCAAGCTATACAGATTATCCCAGAGGGCAAGGTAAGAGATTATATTGACGGTGTCATCCGTAAGGATACTCCCGAGGAGTACGTTCGACAGACCGTTGAAAAACGATTGGTGATTGAACACAAGTACCCTAAGGAGTGCATCGCCGTTGAGTTTCCCATAAAAATGGGGGATGGGAAGAAACGAGCCGACCTGGTTATATTCCCCAAGCAGACAACTGCGGAGGAGCGCAAGGATCAGCAGCATATTGCCATTATTATTGAGTGCAAGAAAGAGTCGGTGAAACCGACTGACCGCGGGGAGGGGGTGGCCCAGTTGAAAACCTATATGGCATCGTGTGCAAATTGCCAATGGGGGATGTGGACGAATGGTAAGTCCAAAACGGTCTACCGGAAGGTGGTTTCTCCCGATGGAACAGTTCTGTATGAGGAGTGCAATGACATTCCCTCTGCGGATGGGAGTAATAGCGCAAATGAACGTCCGAAGCGGAGCACCTTAGCGAGGGCTACCGATGACAACCTTCTTTTTACTTTCCGTGCTTGCCACGACATTATCTCTGTCAACGAGGGGCATTCCAAGCAGGCGGCCTTCTTTGAGTTCCTCAAAATTATTTTCTGCAAAATCACAGATGAGCGCAACGTAACGAGGCCGGTGGAGTTCTACACAACCTCCAGCGAGCGTAACTACCCCGATGGGCAGGCATCTGTTTACAATCGGATCTCCAGCATCTTCGAGGAGGTCAAGAAACGGCAGAGCGCAATCTTTGAGGCGAACGACACGATCAAGCTAGAGCCTCGCACCGTGGCGTATATCGTGGGAGAGTTGCAGAAATACTCGCTTTTGGACACCCGTATAGATTTTAAGGGTAAGGCGTACGAAGAGATTGTGGGGTCGAATCTGCGTGGCGATCGTGGTGAGTTTTTTACTCCGCGCAACGTGATGCAGATGGCGGTGGCAATGATCGCGCCCAAAGAGGGGGAGAAGGTCTTGGACAGCAGTTGCGGCACGGGCGGCTTTGTAGTTACGGCTATGAATGCCGTGATAGCAAAGATTAATCAGCAGCTTCAAAAGGAGTACGGGGAGAATGTTGAGGACTGGGAACCAGTCATCCGCAAGGCGTATAATGACAAGGTTGCGGAGATTGCGGAGGAGAATTTTTTTGGATTTGACATCAATCCGGATCTTGTCAGGGCGAGCAAGATGAATATGGTGATGAACAACGATGGGAGCGGGAATATCATACAGCTCAACACCCTGCTGCCGCCGCAAGAGTGGGGCGAAGAGAAAAAGCATTTGCTTGAGGATAGGCTGGGCTACCCGCGGGGAACCATTACCAACCATAGGACAATCGGTCTCTTTGATGTGATTGTCACCAATCCACCCTTCGGATCTAAAATCCCAATCAATGATCAGCAGATATTGGAGCAATTTGAGCTGGCGCACATATGGAGTAAAGATGGAGCGGGCAACTGGCAGATGGCCCAGAGCAGCCTACGCTCGAGCGTGCCGCCCGAGCAGCTATTCATTGAGCGTATTATACAGCTTCTTAGGCCCGCGGGGCGTGCGGCCATCGTGCTGCCCGACAGCATATTCTCTTCGCCGGGGCTAGAGTTTATTCGAGTGTGGCTCATGCGCAAGACGCACATCATTGCCAGCGTTGATCTGCATGCAGACACTTTCCAACCGCACAATGGGACGCAATGCTCCATCCTCTTCGTTGTGAAGAAGACTGACGCGGAGATTCGCGAAGAGCAAGAGCTTGGGGTCATTCCCGATTACAATATATTTATGGTGATGGTTGACCATATCGGGCATGACAAGCGGGGCAATACGGTGTACAGACGTGACGATGAGGGCAACCTCATCCTGAGGCATGAGGAGAATACTGTGCGGGAGGTGGATGCCGCGGGGAATGTTAGCTATCGGCGTGAGACCTTTGAGGAGAAGATTGTAAACGATCAGACGCCGCTGGTGCCGGAGGTCTTCAAACGTTGGAAACTAGAAAACGGAATAGTATGGTAGCGGTAGACGAAACGGCGCTTGCCCCTTGCGCCCTGCGCTGGTCCTCAGTTCCCATTTCAAGGGTAGTGGAGAACCACTATCGTTTGGATGCCTCCGCGTACGACATGGAGGCGATGCGGGCGAGCTCTGCTGTGCGCAACAATCCCTACGGTTGGGTTTACCTTTGGGGGAGTGATGGGTTGGTGAAAGATGCTTTTGTTGGTGGGCGATTTAAAAGGATTTATACGGAGAATAGGGGAGGAATCCCATTCTATCTGCCCTCCGATATGGAGAATGTGTACCATCGTCCCAGTAAGCGCATTTCAATTTACACGCCCGTTGATTTGGAATGCCTCCGTGTGCGTAAGAATATGCTACTTGTTTCCGTTTCGGGAACTATTGGGAAAGCGAGTCTCGTGGGTAAAAAATTAGATGGACAGGTTTTTAGTCATGACTTGCTACGTATTACTTTTCGAGGAGAATACGATTTGGGCTATACCTATGCGTTCTTTAAAACGGAAGTTGGTCGCAAGCTCGTTCAAAGTAATAACTACGGGGCTGTGATAGATCACATTGAGCCGGAGCATCTGCGCGGCATCCCCATTCCCAATGCGCCCGAGGAGGTGAAGATGAGGGTGCATGAGGCGGTGGTGGAGTCCTACGAGCTGCGAGATCGTTCAAATGACCTAATTGATAAGGCGCAGGCGATGCTTTACGGTGCGCTTGGTCTGCCCGATGAGATGAGTGTCCAGCCAAAGTACTACGCCCCCGATGCAGGGGTTCGGTGCTTCTCCGTTCGCCTATCCCAGCTCAATAATCGTCTCGATGCCTCCTACCATCTGCCGGAAGTGAACGAAGTGCTATCCCAGATCTCCCGCAATGCCAAGGAGGTAACCACCCTCGGAGACCGGCGTGTCAGCAAAGCGATTATACTCCCCGAGCGCTTCGAGCGTGTGTATGTAGGAAAAGGGAAAGGGGCTCCATTTTTTGGCGGTAAGCAAATACTACAGTTGGACCCTTCGGGCGATAAGTACCTGTCTCTGGCCAGCTATGAACAAGGGATGCGGGAGGGGCTTGCCTTAGAACGGAACATGTGTCTTGTCACTCGGAGCGGTACGATAGGCAAGGTTGCTATGGTGCCAACGCATTGGGCAGGATGGATAGCGAGTGAACATGTTTTGCGTATAATCCCTGCGGAGGCATCGGTCGCGGGATTTCTTTACGCCTGGGTATCCTCTCCCTACTGCTACCCTCTAATCGTTAGAAATAGCTACGGCGCAGTGGTTGATGAAATTGATGATGCGCAGCTAGCCGAGGTAGCAATTCCCCTGCTTCGCGACGAGGCCGTGCAGCAATGCATCAACGACTTGGTGCTTGAAGCCAATGCGCTTCGCTACCAAGCCTATCTAAAGGAGCATGAGGCTATCGGCAGAGTGGAGGAGTTACTCAACAAGAACCAGATGTAGCTGGGAGGGGGCAGAGTCCCTTTTCGCTGTAACGGATTGATAAAACTGCTAACTACAGGATTGAGACGGAACAGCACCCCCAAGGTGTTGCAAAACGCTGAATGGCTTTTGGTGGGAGGGGACATTGTGCCAATCGCCACAAGCAAATAAGCACCGCCGATTCGTACCTCTGTGCGAAGTGGCGGCGTAGCCATAAAAGCTCGTTTTCGTTTGCGGAGAGACAGGGATTCGAACCCTGGGTGCCTAAAAGGCACAACGGTTTTCGAGACCGCCCCATTCGACCGCTCTGGCATCTCTCCCTTCAGCGTAACCCCAAAGCGGCGCAAAGGTACGACTATTTTTGCACTTTCCAATTGCGCTTGCGTTTGGATTCCTGCATGCGGGTGGCCGGTGGGCTTTGATAGAGCCTAGGGCCTTTAGTTGCGCTGCGCAAGCGTGCGACAGCGTGGGAACCTAGATAGGCGCAAACAGCTTTTCTGCATTATTACCGCAGGTTTCTCTATTTAGTCAACCTATAAATTGAACGGCTAATGCTATTCCTATAGCTTAAAATGGTACTTTTGCGGTGCTTTCTATAGCGTGTAGTTGTGATTTCGTTGGGCGGGTCGCTATGGGCAATGAGGAAGTGTAAAATTATACGGTAACTATGGGCAAAGAGAAGAAGTACGTTACGTGCGACGGCAACTACGCGGCGGCGCATGTGGCCTATCTGTTCAGCGAGGTGTCGGCGATTTACCCGATCACGCCGTCGTCTCCCATGGCAGAGCACATCGACGAGTGGGCAGCCAACGGGCGCAAGAACCTTTTCGGGGAGAAGGTAAAAGTGGTGGAAATGCAGAGTGAGGCGGGCGCTGCGGGGGCGGTGCATGGCTCCTTGCAGAGCGGCGCGCTTTCAAGCACCTACACCGCGTCGCAGGGTTTGCTGCTGATGCTGCCGAACATGTATAAGATAGCGGGTGAGTTTCTGCCGGGCGTGTTCCACGTGGCGGCCCGCACGGTGGCGACGCATGCGCTCTCCATTTTTGGGGATCATAGCGATGTGATGGCGGCGCGCAGCACCGGCTTCGCAGAGCTCGCCACGGGTAGCGTGCAGGAGGTGATGGATCTCGCCGCAGTGGCGCATTTGGCGGCCATCAAGGGGCGCGTGCCGTTCCTGCATTTCTTTGATGGTTTCCGCACATCGCACGAGCTGCAGAAGATAGAGGTGATAGATGAGACCGCGCTCGCCGGGCTCATTGACATGGATGCGCTGCAGGCGTTCCGCAACCGTGCGCTTTCGAGCGAGCATCCCGTGACGCGTGGCACAGCACAGAACCCAGACATTTTCTTCCAGAATCGTGAGGCGGGCAATCCCTTCTACGAGGCGATACCCGCCATCGTGCAGGAGTACATGGATGCCATGGCGAAGATTACCGGCCGTAGCTACCATCTCTTTGATTATTACGGTGCGCCCGATGCCACCGATGTCATCGTGGTGATGGGCAGCGTGGCGGATACGGCGCGCGAGGTAGTGGACTACCTGCAGGCGAAGGACCGCAAGGTGGGCTTGCTGATTGTACGCCTCTACCGTCCGTTCTCCATTGAGCATTTCTTAAAGGCGATGCCTAAAACGGCAAAACGAATCGCGGTGCTTGACCGCACCAAGGAGAGCGGGTCGATTGGTGAGCCGTTGTACCTTGACGTACGTAGCTGCTACTATAAGCGAGAGAATGCGCCGCTGATTGTAGGCGGACGCTACGGGTTGAGTTCCAAGGATACGACGCCGGCGCAGATTGTTGCGGTGTACGACAATCTATCCGCGGCTGCGCCGAAGAACAGCTTCACGATCGGTATCGTGGACGATGTGACGCATCAGTCGCTTGAGGTAGGCGAGGAGATTAACCTTTCGCCCAAGGGAACATTTGAGGGTAAGTTCTACGGTCTAGGCTCTGATGGCACGGTGGGGGCTAACAAGAACTCCATCAAGATTATAGGGGAGTCGACGGATAAGTACTGCCAGGCCTACTTTGCTTATGACTCTAAGAAGTCGGGCGGCGTAACCACGTCGCACCTCCGTTTTGGCGATGCGCCGATTCGGTCGCCCTACCTAGTGACGACGCCAAACTTTGTGGCATGCCACGTGCCATCGTACTTAGGTAAGTACGATGTCCTGCGGGGGCTGCGTGAGGGCGGCGTGTTTCTACTGAACTGTTCGTGGAAGCCCGAAGAGATAGAGAAACATTTGCCCAACAGCATTAAGCGGACGCTGGCGCAGAAAAAGGCAAAGTTCTACATTATCGATGGTACGTCGATAGCGCGCGAGGTAGGGCTTGGATCCCGCACGAACACCATTATGCAGTCGGCGTTCTTTAAGATTTCAAACGTGATTCCCTACGATTTGGCCGTAAAGGAGATGAAGACGGCGGCGGAGAAGAGCTTTGGCAAGAAGGGGGATGACGTGGTGAAGAAGAACTTCGCTGCGGTTGATCGTGGCGGCGAGGTGGTAGAGGTGGTGGTGCCAGCCGATTGGGCGAACCTAGTGCCCGAGAAGCCAGCCACCGTCAAGGGTGCGCCTGAGTTCGTTAACAGGGTGGCAACGCCTATGAATGACCAGCTCGGCGATGATTTGCCAGTGAGTGCCTTCGTGGGGCGTGAGGATGGCACGTTGCCCAGCGGCACAACCCAGTGGGAGAAGCGAGGCATCGCGGTGATGGTGCCGGAGTGGCAGAAGCAGAACTGCATACAGTGCAACCAGTGCGCGTACGTTTGCCCGCACGCTGCCATCCGTCCGTTCCTGCTAACTGAGGAGGAGCAGAATGGTGCACCATCTGTAGTGGAGACTGTTCCGGCGGCGGGTGCTGCGTTGAAGGGCATGGGCTTTAGGATTCAGGTGAGCGTGTTGGACTGCACGGGCTGCGGCAACTGCGCGCAGGTTTGCCCCGCCCCGAAGGGTAAAGCCCTTGAGATGAAGCTTCTGCACACGCAGCTCCGTCAGGCAGAGGGCTTTGAGTACTGTAACGACAAGGTGGGTTACAAGGAGCTCATGGATCGTACCAAGAGCGTGAAGAACAGCCAATTTGTGCGTCCGTTATTTGAGTTCTCGGGTGCTTGCGCCGGCTGCGGTGAAACGCCTTATATCAAGGCGATCACGCAACTCTTTGGCGAGCGCATGATTGTGGCGAACGCCACGGGTTGCTCCTCCATTTACGGCGGCTCCTCGCCATCGTCTCCCTATCGCATTGGCGACAATGGGCGCGGTGTGGCATGGGCAAACTCCCTATTTGAGGACAATGCGGAGTTTGGCTTGGGTATACGCACTGGACACGATCAGCTTAGGGATCGAGTGAAAGATATGGTTGAGGCACTGAGCCAAGAGGCTGGGCTGAAGGCGGAGACGAAGGAGGCGATCAGCGCATGGCTTGAAGGTCGCGACGATCATGAGAAGACCATAGAGCTATCCGACCGTTTGTCGGCTGCACTCGCCAAGGAGAGCGTGCCGGCGGCGAAAGAACTCCTTGACCTACGTGCCTACTTCACTGCCAAGAGCCTTTGGATCTTTGGCGGTGATGGTTGGGCGTACGACATCGGTTACGGCGGACTCGACCACGTGCTGGCATCCGGCAAGAATGTGAACGTGCTAGTGCTAGATACGGAGGTCTACTCCAATACGGGTGGGCAGGCCTCAAAGGCGACCCCATCTGCGGCTGTTGCGCAGTTTGCGGCATCGGGAAAACGGGTTCGTAAGAAGGATCTAGGCATGATGGCGGCCACCTACGGTTATGTATACGTGGCGCAGGTAGCGATGGGGGCAGACCAGAATCAGTACTTCAAGGCCATCAAGGAGGCTGAGGCCTACCCAGGTCCTTCGCTCGTGATTGCCTATGCGCCGTGTATCAACCATGGGCTGCGTAGCGGCATGGGTGCATCGCAGCTTGAGGAGAAGCGCGCCGTGGAGTGTGGCTACTGGCATTTGTATCGCTACAATCCGCTTCTTGAAGAGGAGGGCAAGAATCCATTTATCCTAGATAGCAAGGAGCCGAATTGGGATAAGTTCCAGGAGTTCTTGGATGGCGAGGTGCGTTACACTTCGTTGCGCAAGGGCTTCCCGGAGATTGCTGACGAGCTGTACCAGTCGGCGAAAGAGAATGCGCAGTGGCGCTACAATTCCTACGTACGAAGGGCGAAGATGGAGTTTTAGCGAATAGCTTGTAGCTTGTAGTGCGGCAGATGCCTTTATGGGCATCTGCCGTACTTTTTATTGCATGATAGATAGGGGTAATACAGCGGCCGTTTACTAAGAATTAAGAAGAAGAGCGGCGGGTGCGGGATAAGTTTTTTGGAGGAGACAGATGGGGGCATTTTGTCTATTTTCTTGATTTATAGACTGATAGGCGTTGAATCTGCGAGATGACCGCACGCGGTGTGTACTTCCTTCTGGTGACAAAAGCGGCACGTAGTGGTGAAAAAGCTACGAAATTGGCTAACTTTGCCCTGCGAAAACAGATGTAGTCCCTGATGCATATAGTTTCTGGAATCCTTCAGCTGTTGGGAGCGCTGGGTATCTTCCTTTTTGGGATGAAGATGCTAAGCGAGGCTCTGCAGAAGGTGGCGGGCGATAGGATGCGCCGCTTGCTGTCGTCAATAACGAACAATCGTTTCAAGGGAATACTTACAGGGATGGCCGTTACGGCCACGATTCAGTCGTCATCGGCCACCAGCGTCATGGTTGTGAGCTTTGTCAATGCGGGGCTTTTGACTCTGAAGCAAGCGGCTGGGGTGATTATGGGTGCGAATATCGGCACAACGATTACCGCATGGATAATCTCTTTGCTGGGCTTTAAGGTTGACATTAGCGTACTGGCGATTCCGATAATCGGTTTAACGCTGCCATTTCTTTTTAGCAAGCATCCTAGTCGACGGGCCTACGGGGAGCTGGTGTTTGGCTTTGCCTTGCTCTTCATGGGGCTGCAGTACTTGAAGAACGCTGTACCCGATTTGCAGAACTACCCTGGCGTGCTGGAGTGGTTGGGCAGCTTTTCGTCATACGGAATATGGTCGGTGCTGCTTTTCCTGCTGCTAGGTACGGTAATAACGATTGTAGTGCAGTCGTCTTCTGCCACCGTGGCACTGACCTTAATAATGTGTGCTAACGGCTGGATGGGGTTTGAGATGGCAGCTGCGATGGTGCTGGGGGAGAATATTGGCACCACGATCACGGCTAACATTGCAGCCATGGTGGGTAACGTCTCTTCTCGCCGCGCCGCAATGTTCCACACCCTATTCAACGTGTGCGGGGTGGTGTGGGCGGTGGCGCTATTTCCTTTCCTGTTGAAATTTGTAGGCAATGTGGTGTCGCTGGGTGGAAATCCGAGTCCCTTGGATGCTGGAGGAATAGAGTCTATACCGATAGGGATTTCGCTATTCCATACCACGTTTAATGTGTTGAATACGGTCGTGTTGGTTTGGTTCGCCCCGCAGCTGATGCAGCTTACCACGAAGATAATTCCGCAGCGCGGCGACTCCGATGAGGAGGTGTTCCGCCTAAAGCACATTGGAATCGGTTTGCTTTCCACCGCGGAGCTTTCGTTGGTGCAGGCCAAGAAGGAGACGATAGCCTACGTGCGGCGTACCTACCGCATGTTCGGCATGATTGAAAGCATGTTTGAAGAGAAGGACGAGAAGGAATTCATGCGTATCTCGGAGCGGGTTGATAAGTATGAAACGATAAGCGACCGCGTGGAGATAGAGATTGCAGAGTACTTGAGTAAGATTAATACAACGGAGCTTAGCCCGGAGGGCGGTGCGGTGCTGCAGGGGTTGCTGAAAATAATTGATGATACGGAGAGCGTGGCGGACTACTGCCAGAATATAAATCTTTTGCTGCTCAAGAAACGGAGTGATGGGGTATGGTTTAACGAGCATATCACCATGAGCATTAGTAGTATGTTTCGATTGGTTGACGATGCGTTTATGGTGATGCGGGACAATCTAGAGGGTGATATCTCCAAGGTGGATCTGCCCGAAGCGTACGAGCGCGAGGATGCGATAAATCGATTCCGTAACGGCGTTAAGCAAGATCATATTGCGAAGATAGAGAAGGGTGTGTATTCCTATCAAGCTGGAATTCTTTACATGGACATCATCGCGCAGTGTGAACGCATGGGTGATAGCTTAATAAACATATCTGAAGATATAGCAGAGATTACGAATCCACTAGCGAAGAGCATAGAGACGGAGGAGTTTTTACATCGTGCGGAAGAGGCTATACCGGAACAAGGCTGATTTTGCAGGTGGATGGTCTCCGGCTGAGCAGCGGCTGGAGCGGAGAAAGTGGCGCATTGCGCTGTTCTTACCAGCGCTGTGGGTGCTGTTGCTGTGGATGGTGTTTCTTTGGGGGAAGGTTGGGGAGAATGAGGGTTTTTATTGGCTTGGTATTTATCCTCGCACCGTGCGAGGCTTTATCGGGGTGCTACTTGCCCCGCTGCTGCACGCAGATGCGGCGCACGCGTTGGCCAATACAGTGCCGATTTTGGTTTTAGGGACGTTGCTGTTCCGTTTTTACCCAAGTAAGGCCGCCTGGGTGATTACGGCGGGATGGCTGGTGGGCGGCGTGGTGGTGTGGCTTTGTGCACGGGAGAGCTACCACGTTGGTGCGAGCGGCGTGATATACGCCATAGCGGCTTTCATTGTGACGGCGGGCCTAATCGGAGGGCAGCGGTCGTTGGCGGCGATTTCTTTGCTGGTGATTTTCCTCTACGGGAGCATGGTGTGGGGAGTACTGCCGCAGGATGGCAGATTATCGTGGGAGTCGCATGCTGCGGGGGCTGCGGTGGGAATCTTCGTAGCGCTGATGGGGCAGGAGAGGCGTAGGGATGGGCGTAAGGGCAATGGAATTGGCGATGCGGGGGAGTACGATTTCTCGGCGGTGACGCATACCGGCCCGGCGGAATGGAGGGTGAAGTGGGTGGCGGGAATGAAGCACGCAAATCTAGCCCAATTTGCCCTAATCAAGAGCTTTGGGGGCTAGAGCCTCCCGACTATTCGGTGTTCATCCTGTTGGCGGTTGGATAGGAGATCTGTTTCACCGTGTCTTTACGGCGCGCATTGATCGACCGTGTGGATGCTTTCGTATTCATAGCGCCGAGGGGCTATAGTATCTCATAGCCCAGGTTGCAATGCGTAGAGGCGTGGAAAGCGTTGAGATAAATAAGTGACAAAGTTGCGTTCCGCTTTACCATGCCTTCCTATAAAGTTCTACCCCGTTCCCATCAAACCCAATTATCGTTGGCGATAATTGGGTTTGATGGGAACGGGGTGTACGTTTAGTGATTAGTAGTCAGAAATATAGAGTTTAGTGGCTAGATGGGGCAGAAAGTGGGTGACGGTAGCTTTTTTTCAGCTAGGAGACTCATGCGTATAGCGAGTATCTGTGTACCTAGATTTCAAAAGGAGAACTTCTTACTTCTCCGTGGGCAGAGGGAGTGGTGCTGGAACTGATAAGGGTGGTGCAGCACGGAGCAGCCCTCTAAATGGGTTTTACGTGTAAGAACGATACGGCTCTACGTGCGACTAGAAAGGATATGCTTCAGAATGTCGCTTCTGCCCCTATCCAATTTGGTCGGGTGGAAGCAGCGTTATTCCCGCTGCGAAGCGAGCCTTGTCGCCTCGACGGGCGGAAAAGAATTGAGGCCAGGAGCTATAGGTGCAGAGAGGGGATATCTCGATGTGCTTGGAGCAAAGCCCTGCATCGAGCAGTAGTTGGCTATTCGCAAGAGGGAGATTGACGTAGAATTTTTCGGGGTCGGGGTGGGGGAGCAGTGGAATATTGTAGCCCGAATTGCGGAAGAGTGAGGCCACGTCTTCACGGATTTCAAAAGCGTGTGCACCAATGCAAGGGGCGAGGCAAGCGATTAGACTTTCTGCGCGTGCGCGGTAGCGTTTCTGCATGGTTCTGATAGCATTTTGCGGCATGTTGAGTAGCGTGCCGCGCCATCCGCAGTGGATGGCTGCCACGGCGTGTACATCGGGTGCGTAGAGGAGTATGGTCTGGCAGTCGGCGGCGAGGGCGAAGAGCCCGAGGCCGTGGGTAGCGGTAGCTATGCCGTCTGTGGCTTGGATCGCATTGTCGTAGCTATAGGCACCCCTGCCGGCGTGCTGGCCGTCGACGCATTCCACGTGGTTGGTGTGTTCTTGGTGCATGAAGATGCATTGCGATAGGGGCATCCCGAGGACGCTTGCAGCGGTTTCGCGATTGTGTATGGCATCAGGCGTGTAGCCATTAGGGGAGAGACTCAGATTGCCGAAAGGAGAGTTTGGGGTGCGTCCTGCATCGGTTACCACGTAGCGTATGTTAGGTATAGCATCGAGGAGGGCGAAGCGCACTGCGCTAGTTGGAGGTGTGGTCATTGGGCGAAGTCTGATTAAGTGTTGGCGAGTAATGAAAAGCCCGCAAGCATCGTAGTGATGCCTGCGGGCTGCGTAAATCCGTTTCGTAACTATTACTCAACTACTTCAAAATCTTCCTTTCCTACTCCGCATATGGGGCACTCCCAATCATCAGGAATATCTTCAAAGGCTGTTCCGGGTTTAATGCCTGAATCTGGATCACCCTGGGCGGGGTCGTAAATGTAGCCGCACACCGTGCACTTGTATTTTTTCATCTTGTCTGTAGTTTAGTCCTCTGTGTAGGGATAACGGAGCGAAGCGGGTTTTGTTTCGCAACACCACCCTATTTGTAATCGTTTTATCATTTCATCTGTTGCACAGCTTACGGAAGTCGCAGAATTCGCATGTCCTATCGTTTTCCCGCTGGGTGAATGGTGTATTGACATTGAAAAGTGAGGCTAACGTCTCACCAATAATGGCTGGGAGGGAGTTGAGGATCTCTTCGTAGCGACAGGCTTGAAAGGGTGTATCTTTATCTTCGTAAAGCCCTGGCACCATGAACGCTTCATCCTGGCATCGGGGAAACCATAGCCCCGCGGAGATGGAGGTGGTGTTGTCTTTCATCTCCTGGCGAAGTAGCCATGCGTATAGGAGGATTTGGAACTGGTAGCCGTTGTCCTTTCTGGTTGATGCCACGAGATTGTCATCACCCACGTAGATAGCATAATCGCGGTTGAATGCACCTGTTTTGTAGTCGACCACTTCGTACCCCTTGCCGTCTAGGAGCTTGTCTAGGCGGTCAATGTACCCGCCGATGCGTACGTGATGTACAATGCCGTTGCTGTCCTTGAAAGGGAATTCTCCGTTGACCCTCCGCTCCAGTCCACTAACGGACTCCACTATGGAGAGTCGTTTAAGGTCGGTTTTAACGATATTGCTGATGTACTGCTCTGTAGAACGGAGGTAAATCCTCCATTGCAGCGGGAGGTCATTCACAGGGGCCTCTACCGGTGGGTAGTGTATAACCTGAGCAAAAGCGTTTCGCACAGCGCATCGGATGCGGGCCTGCGAGGCGTGTTGCTTTAGGCTGGCATCGTCAAGCTTTTTATTAATCAGAGGCGAGTATAGCTTTTCTAGCGCAGCGTGCACGCAGGAGCCAAAGGTGTTCGCTTCAAAGTTATCCTTTGGGTCTGTTTGGGGTGGAACGATGCGGGCGATGCGCCCGTAGTAGAATTTTAGGGGGCAATCGATGTAGGCGTTAAGGCTTGAAGGGGAGAGCATCTTCTCTGTATTTATGTTGTTTTCAACAAGATACTGCGAGAGGATGGCTTGGATTTCCGGCGTTTTGTTGATAGAAATTTCTAGGTTAGAGAAGATGTTGGGCGCAGGGAGGGCTGTTTTCTTTTCTCGGAGCTGCGGGGCGTTAAGGGAGTACATGCGTTGGAGGATGTAGCGGCTGGGTTCCTGATCGTCACTGCCGAGGGTATAGATGAGAACGATACGCTTTGCCCGCATGGTGATGGTGTCGAAGTAGTAGGCGTACATCGCTTCGTGGTCGCTGCGCGTTGGGAGCCCGAAGGCACGCTGTAGGCTGCGTGGAATGAAAGAAGGGGTATTTGATACGCGGGGAAGGAAAGTATCGTTGGCGGAGAGGATGTAAACGGTGTCAAAATCGAGCGTACGGGTTTCTAGGAAGCCCATAATTTGTAGGTCGCCGAGGGGCTCCCCAAAGAAGTCGACCTTTGCGTCGCGAAAGATTTTGGGCAGTAGGAGTAGGAGCGTGCGTGCGGCATCGCAGGGGTGTATGCCACGCTCTTCATCGGTTCTATGGGGGTATTCTGCTCGGTTGAGGCTAACGCGGAGCGTGTCGAGGATGGAGAAGGCAGAGAGGATGTGATCGGCATCAAGCGATGGCTCTTGGAGTGGTTCTGCGGATGCAGCGTTTATAGAGGTGCTGTCGTTGAGTGCATCTGCAATGGAGGAGAGGAGGAGCTGCGCGGCGGCGATAGGGTCGTCAACGCCGGTAGCGGGGAGGAGTTGCGCGGAGAGATGCCATGCATTGAGCAGGGTGACGGTTGCCCGGTCGTTCTGATTCTCAGAAGCTTCCGTTAAGAGTGCGCCCCCCCCATCGAGCATGGTTAGATAGGGGTGGGAGAGGAAGTCAATAAGTTCGGCTCTAGAGTAGGAGAGGGTATTGGGGTCATGCGTGGAGAGGAGTTTTAAGTAGTCTTTCAGCACGCTGTAGGTGAGTGTATTGCGTAGCGGGTAGCCCATGGTGACGTTGCAGTGGTGGATGGCATCGGGGAGCGTGCGCAGCAGGGGGAGCAAGAGGTTCTCGTCGGCCAGAACGATGGCTGAGTTCTGCGTTGCTGACAGGCCCTCCTCGTCTAGTTGCTTTTGAAGCGCGTTGGCGAGCACAGTCACCTGGGAGAGCGTTGACGGCGCGGCGTGGAGTTCCCACGTGCCGAGGTGCGCAGGGGCTGCGGGCGAGAGGGACAGATCAATGCGGTGGTGCGCCATGTGGCGGCGCATGAAAAGGCCCGCTTCGTCAAGCTCATCGGCGAGCATGGTTTCAGAGTAGTTCCAAAGGAAGAGAGCCGACTCTTTCCGTTGCGCATACCGCTTTTCAATGAAGTCAAATAGGATTTGTTCGCAGCGGTTGAGCGCATTGAAGCCTGCAAAGGCGATGCGTGGGGGGAAGAGACGTTGCAGGGTATCCTCGTCTATTTCATCGGCTTGCAGACGTTCAACGGCGCGCCGTGCAACGTGCGCGGAGTAGCCTATTTTCTCTTTCTCCATGAATTGGCGTAGGTCGCGATAGACCGGCCATAGGATTTGCCAGATAGAGATGAATTGCTGTTTGATTTTTTGCTGCGAGTCGCTGTCTTCTTTTAGAAGGCTGAAAAAGCGGTTGAGGTCTTTTTTCCGTTCTTCAAAGTCGAACAGTTCCTGAAGGACTTTCTTTTGTTCAGCCGTGAGGTAGTCAAACGAGTCGTCTATTTTTTTTAGATCATCAATATTGGCGAAGAGTTGCTGCGCGTTGCAGAGGTAGAGGTCGATTTGTGCGAAGTCATGAAGGAGTACCTCGCCCCAGTAGTAAAAATCGTTCAGGTCGTCCAAGGCAACGAAGGGGGAGTCGTTAGAGTCTGTGCAGTTTGGCTTTGACTTGTTGTAGTGTGCTAAAAAGATACGGTGGAGGTGGGGAATAATCATTATGGGGTCAACGATTTGCATGCCGGTCATCTCCTGAAATAGGTTAGGAATACTGCCCCAGGAGGGCATCCAGCAGGGTTGGTTATGCTCCTGCGCTTTGAGCAATGTAGAGATATGCTGCGTAAAAAAGAGCTTGGCGCGCGAGGAGGGGAAGTAAACCGTAGCGTTACGGAAGCCGTTGATGGACCATGCTGAGAGGAGGGCGTTGGCCACTTGGTACAAAAAGGGGGATTCCTGAGCGGAATAATTGTTTTCAGCCATGTAAGGTGCGTATTAGTAGCTATAGTTATCGAGATAGCTACGGTTCTTGTCGTATTTCAAATCTTGGAGCATCCCGGCTTTCACCCCTATGCGGAAAGAGTAGCTGCGTAGCGTTCCGAAAGGCACAATGTTAACCGACATTTGCCAGCAATGGAGGTCTCTCGAGATGTTCAATGAGCTCATGGTGATTTGACGGCTGTTGAAGTCGTACCCAGTGGAGAAGCCGAAACGCCAGTTGTTTCCAAGGGAAAGGCTGCCGTAGAGCGAGGCAGACTGGACCGCTTGGGTTCTTGTTCCATTGCGGCTAAAGGAGTAATTGTAGCTGCATGAGAGCGACCATGGGGCCGAGAAGTCGCCGTAGTCAATGAGTAGGAAGTCAGTGGAGAGAGCCTGACCGTAGGGAAGGAATCCGGGAAGGTATCCGAGTGGTTGGGGTGGTGCTTGGGTTTTACCCTGCCCGGTGATGGTTTTACTGATTGAGAAGGAGGCGCTAAAGTAGAACGACTCGAAGCGTAAAGGCTTCTTGGTTCTTTCAAAGTAGTATCGGTTGATGATTTGCCCTTGGTCGGTACAATCGTAAGGGTTGAAACGGAGTTGCGAGGAGAGTTCAAAAAGGTTGAAAAGGCGCGTACGTGCGCTAACGGAGAGGGGGGCCCAGTTGAGAGAGTCGGCTAGAAAATTGTAGGCCGTGCTGAAGGAGAGGGCATCGAGCAGGGATATTTTTTTCTCGGCGTTAGCGGTGTCTTTGCGGGAATGCACCTTCATCTCGAGGTTGTTGTTGAGCGATAGACCGATGGTGCCAGCTTCCCCCATGCCGGGGCCTCCGTAGAGCGTGCCGTCAAAGTGGGAATACTTACGCATTTTCCCGCTCTTGTCCTGCTGCACCTCGCTGTACATTTTGAAGAAGGGGCGGCTAAAGTCGGGGTGATACGATATTGACACCGAGGGGGTTATTACGTGGCGTATCGCTTTGATGTAGGCGTTTTCACGAAACGAGAACATCCCATACACCTTGGTGCTAGCCCCAACCGAGGCGTTGAATTGCCACGCACGTGCGAACCCATTGACGGTGTCGCGCACCGGCTGGGCGATGGAGTCTTCCCAGTGGTAGCGATACGACTGGAGATACCAGTTGGCTGAGTAGCTGACCGAAGGCGAGATGTTTATAAATTTGAGGAGGTTGAAAGAGGTTGACACGGAAGCCTGGTGTTGCATGCCGTTACGCATCATTTTTAGTGCTTTGGGTGTGAACAGCTCGGTTTCCTTGATGGTCAAAGCGTTTTGTAGGTTAGTATTGTAGGAGATGCCGATTTTTTCATACCAACGCTGCTTTCCGGTGGGGTTCTTACGTTTGAAAGGGTAGATGCGCGCCACGGACAGGGCGAATTGGGGAAGACGGAGGTTGACGATACTGTCACGTGAGCTTTGCGAATGGTTGATGGAGAGACTGAGGCTTACGGGGGTGCCGGGGAATTGGTGCGAGAAGGAGATGGAGGAACTCATTTGGTTGTTGAGGTACTCCTGCGTGGTTTGCGAGTTGTAGCGGTTATGCCCTGAAGAGCCGAAGGTTACGTTAGCCTGAAAGGTAGAGTTGGGCATGGTGCGGCGATCCTGGGTGTGGTTCCAGTATACCATGAAAGAGTTAGAATTTACTGCGCTGGGTGTGCCCTCGTGCCCTACCTTGACATTGGAGTATGTTACATCGAGCGACCCCGTGAAGTGGTAGCGCCAGGCGTAGTTAATGTGCGTGCGAACGTCCCATGACCCTTTCGAGTATATGCTCCCGCGGATTGACAGATCAAAGTAGTCGCTCACGCCCAAGTAAAATCCGCCGTCGCGGAGGAAGAAGCCCCGTTCGTTCTCTTCGCCGTACTGCGGTATTAAGATGCCCGATGAGCGTTTTGAGGTGTTGGGAAAAAATCCAAAGGGGAGCACGAGGGGGGTGGGTACATCGCCAATGACGAGCCACGCAGGGCCAGTAACGATTTTGTCGTGCGGAATTACCTTCGCCTTGGAGAGTGCAATGTAAAAGTGTGGGTGCTTGAGGTCGCACGTGGTAAACTTACCATTGGCTACGTTGATTTCATCGTTCGGGAGCTTCTTAATTACCTCTCCATGTAAGAACCCCTCATCCACCTTGGTCATCACGCCTAGAATACGGGCCTGCTTCGTTTTGAAGTTGTAGGTCATACTCTCCATGGTGTAGCGATCTTCTCCTTCGGCGTATATGGGTTCTTGCACAGTTTTCCCTGCGCTGTCAATACCGGTAGCGTAGAGGACATTGGTTTTCATGTTGAAGTCGATGAACCCTGCCTGAAGTTCAATGTTCTTATACTTTACCACGGCATTGCCGTAGAGCCGTATCCTATTGCTGGCCAGGGCGTACTGTATGGAGTCGTTAGCCGTGGCGGCAATCGGTGCATCAAGGTCAGAATCCTCCGCAATGGATTCAAGGTGTATGACGGTGTCGGAAATAGGCACGAGCGTGTCGCTGCTGGGGATAGGGGGGACGGCCAGCGAATCGGCCTGTGCTATTGTGGTCTGCGGGGAGGAGTGCAGCGTGCTGTCGGCAAGGCGTAGCCTGGCTGCGTGCGTGGAGGTGGCGATGAGCAGCAATGCCGCTAGGCAAACACGTCTAGCGTGTCCTTTCTTCCATTCCATAACGCACCGCGACCATGTAGATTTAGCAATGGTGAAATTACTGTTCAACGCTGAATATCACCGAGATTTTATACCTTTGTGCCTTGCGAATCGTTTAGCTATTATGCGGGCAAAGGTAGGATTATTTCTTAAAAGTTGGTACTTGCTGCATGACTGTTCGTGGCTTGGAGTGCTTCTAGTGGTGCTGTTTTTGGGCTATACAGTAGAGTCTAAGGCGCAGGCCAAGGTGGGGGTGCGTACCGTGACCATAGATGCGGGCCACGGTGGAAAAGACCCTGGCACGATGGGGCAAAATTCAAAAGAGAAGAATGTGACATTGGCCGTAGCGTTACGTTTGGGTGAAAAAATCAAGAAGAATCACCCCGATGTGAAGGTTGTTTACACACGAGATAAGGATGTGTTCATTGAGCTAGACGCGCGGAGCGCTATTGCCAACGATGCGAAGTCAGACCTTTTCATATCTATCCACTGCAACTCCTCGCCAGCGGTGGCTGCCAAGGGCGTGGAGACCTTCGTGATGGGGTGGCATAAGGCGGAAGACCAATTTGAGGTGGCGAAGCGGGAAAACTCGGTTATCACCTTTGAGACGGATTACACTAAGAAATACGACCATTTTGACCCTAGCTCCCCAGAATCCTACATCATATTCTCTCTGATGCAGAACGTTTTCCACGATCAGAGCATAGAGTTCGCAGCCTTGGTGCAGCAGAATTTTGTGAAGCAACAACAACGGGTGGATCGAGAGGTGAAACAGGCTGGTTTTTTGGTACTCTATAAGAGTTCAATGCCAGCCGTACTCATTGAGTTGGGCTTTTTAAGTAATAAGAAGGAAGAGGCGTACCTCTTGTCGAAAAAGGGGCAGGAGGAAACGGCTGAGGCGATTTATCAAGCTTTTAAAACCTACAAGGAGAGTAGAGAGTCGGTTCAGCAGAAGGAGGAAACGAGTATCCCTAAAGATTCTGCCAAGGGAGCGCAAGCGCGGGTAACGGGCAAGCGCTACCTTATCCAAGTGGCATCGGTGACGGAGCCAATTGAGGCGAAGCACCCGTTGCGACGGGAATTCCCGAATCTTATTGAGTGGCGTGATGGGAAACGTTACCGATATTTTACTGACCGTTACGCGAGCTACGCCGAGGCGGAGAAGGCGTTGAAAGAGGTGAAGGAGAAGTATGCGGATGCGTTCATCGTTGCCTTTGAGGACTAGCGGCTACGTGGAATGCAGCGGGGAAGTGGAAAATCTATAGGAAAAGAATATGAAAGCAAAAAAGCGTAAGGAGTGGGTGATAGGTCTTTTCACACTTATAGTGTTAATTCTGTTAGTGGGTTCCTACATCTACCTTAAGGGAGAGAACGTTTTTAAGCCTGTGAGTCGTTACTACGTAAAGTTTGATAACGTGGATGGTCTCTACGTGGGCAACCGAGTGATGCTTAATGGGTTGGGCATAGGAAAGGTTTCGTCAATGCAGTACACGGGGCGAGCGGGCGAGGCGATACTCGTGGAGCTACAGGTGTCGCCCGATTATAAGCTGAATGGTACGGCTCGCGCGGGAATCATCAATTCGGGGCTTATCGGCGGGCGTGTGGTAAAACTCTTTGACGCGGTGGGCAGCGGCCCATTTTTAAAGGATAACGATACCATACCCGGGCGAACGGAAGGGGCATTGGCCGAGTCGCTTGAAGAGACGGTAGGTCCGCTTATAATCAGAGTTGACACGCTAATACGGGGGCTTACGATGCTCACATCGCACGTGAATGGCCTGATGACTGAAGAGAATACAACGCATGTGAGCGAGATTGTAGCCAACCTAAGCGTAACGGCAGGTCAGCTCGCGGGGGCATCCAAGAAGCTCCAACCGATACTCAGCAATGTAGATGTGGCGATTGGTAACGTGTCGTCTGCAGCCGTGGCAGCCGATAGTGCCATCGGGGGGGCAAATGAAATTATCGACTCGTTACGTCGTATTGACTTTGGTGCGGCGGTCGCTAGTCTAGAGAAGGCTTCACAATCGGCTGATTCGTTGCTGATGGCTTTACAGCGCGGTGAGGGCACCGCGGGCAAGCTCCTCAAGGATGATGAGATTTACCGTCAGGCCCAGTCGGCCATCGCCTCTTTAGATTCTCTTGTGACCGATATCAAGCGGCACCCGAAACGTTACATCCGCATCTCGGTGTTTTAAACGCGGAGGGGCTTCGCGTTGCATGCTAGAAGCTGTACTTTGCCTTAATCCATGCCTCGGAGTTCTTGCCGTAGATAGCCAGTTTTCCCTGCTGCGCATAGAGTAGGTCGTACCCCGCAGCGAGCTCTATTTGGTCATTGAGCGAGTAGGCGATGGAGAGGCGGTTGAATAGGGCACCATCCGCCACATCAACGTAGGCAAAGGTCGAGAGCTTGAGCGTGCTGCGAAGCAGGTCTTTTGAAATTCTCGCAGTGGCAATGCCTGCATTACGGTAGGAGGCGATTCCCTCCATGTTGCCGAATAGATGCTTGTGAAAGTACTGTAGGCTGATGATCCAATCGTTTCCGGGGTACCAATCAATCCCTACCAAAGCATTCATCACGTTGCGCTGTTGGATGTCATGGCCGAGCAGCACGCTTTGGGCCTCGCCTATGTAGAGTGCTGCCTCGGCCCGTAGAACGAATTGCCCCAGCGGTAGCGAGCCGTCGGCTGCAACCATCGTCATACGAAGGTAGCGGCCATTGATGAGAATCGACTGCCCATCACCCGCAATGCTTGGGCATAGAGCGGGCTGTTTATTCCATGTGCGCAAGGCGCTAAGGGTTATATCCCCACCACTGAGGTTGGCGATGAGTCGCCCCCCATACTCCACATTTTCTATTTTAGGTTTAGGCTTTCCCTCCTCCAAGTCAAAGGTGTAGGGCATAGGGGAGGCGGGCGGGCGAAGCGCCCACGGATTACGCCCATCTGTGGGCAGCACGAAAAAATTGACAATTGGGTTGCAAAGGGCTTCAAACGTAACGCTCCCCACAGTGTACCTTGCGCGTAGCGCATTGACTGGCATACGAATATCATCGTAGTCCTGGGCGAGAAACTCTGTGTAGTCGCAGGGCGATACGCAATCGGCCACCCGCAGGGCATCGGCAACGCCCCAAACGATGATCTGCCGTCCTATCCGCAAATCGAAATTGCCTTGGGCGTAGGTAATGAACGCCTCGCGTAGCTGGATGCCTGTCCGCTCGGGCAGAATGGCGTTGTAGGTGGCGTTGAGCGATATGAAAAGGGAGGCAGTCCCCCTTTCAACGCTAATTTCCCCTCTTGCCCGCGTGCGTGATGCCATCCAGTCGCACGGTTGTTCAGTTCGCATGGCGTGGTAGGTGTCAAGAAACCCTTTTGTTTGCACCCTAAAGGTTTCCTCGCTATCCTCTTCGGGGAGTTGTCCCAGTGCGGCGGTTGCGCTAGATGCGGCAGGGGATACGCTGGTGGTGTCTTTTGCATGACGCATCGCATTGGTCTCCCTTTCCCCTGCTTGCGCCCATGGGCGCGAACAGGGGAAGGATAGGCAGACTAAAAGAGCTGCCCTGGTTGCTTGTAATAAAAGCTCCATATCAAAGCCCTTTCTCTAGCTGAGAAACCGTGAAGAGGTTTGGTGATAGCTTAATGTTGAACTGATGGTTGCTCATGCGGATGGTGGTCTTATGGCCGGTCTGCACATTTTCCATCTGCATAAACTCCATGGTCCAAAAGCCTTGCACCATGATGATGTTGGAGATAGAGAGGCGGCGGTGCAGCTTTTGCAGCTTATCGTAGAACTCAGCCTTGACCACCAGTAGGCAGTCCTGCCGTATCCATGTGGTACGACTAGCGTAAATTTCGCCCTTGTCGTAAGGTATAGATTGCACCACCCAGCACTTGTAGCCATCGAGCATCTCTTCGCGTAGAAGGGTGTGTTGCTCCTCATCAACGCTGCGCGCGCTCATATCGTTGTAGGTGAAGTCACTCCCCATGAAGTAGTCTGTTTTAGACGATTTTCCGCTGATGCGTCTCGTTTTCTTTAAGGCTGGTAGGTAGAGCCACTTATCATCTGTGGCTTTGGGGTCATCGTAGTCCCAGGTGAGAAAGCCAGTACCTTTCACATCGCCAGGGTAGGTGAAAAACATGATTTTCTTGGTGTCTTTGCCTACGTCCATAGCCCACGATTCAAGTTTTCTTACCCGTTTATGGCCGTTCTTTTGAATGAGGGTCATTTCCACGGTGGCGTATCGGGTATCGCCATCGGCTCGACCCTTTACCTTCTCCATGACCTCTCTGCCTGTGAGCGTGTCGGCCATGGCGCTCTGCATAGCCGTTAAGACGAGGAGCGTTAATACTAAGCGTTTTGCTTTCATGATGATATCGGATTTATCGATCGTTTGTCTCTTTCTTGAAAATGTGGAGGTAGTCAATCAAAATGGGGGTGAGGAAGAGGTCGGCCAGCAGGGCAGACACCATGCCAGCAACGGCCAGGATGCCCCAGTTGCGAATTTGCGTGGCATCGGAGAAGATAAAGCCGGCAAATGTAGCCGAGATGACCACGGTGGACATAACGATGGCTAGCCCCTCCGTGCGGAAGGCTTGTTTGATGGCTTTTGCGTAGTTGCCCTGCCGATCAAAAGCCACGTGGCTGTGGTTGATGAAATGGATGGTGTCGTCCACCGCGATGCCCAGCACCATAGGGATGAGCGACGCGGTCATCATGTCGAGCGGGTAGTCGAGCCACCCCATCATGCCCCCAACGATGATGGCTGGGGCGATATTCGGAATCATGCCAACGAGTCCTACCTTCCAGCTTCCGAAGATCAGGATGAGAATTGCCCCAATCACTAGCACCGAGAGGAGCATTGACCACATTTGCCCCCGCTCGACGTATTGCTGCATCGCCGTGAACTGAGGAACGTTGCCCACCACCGACACGTGCGCGCTGGGGAAGAGTCTTTGTGCCTCCGCCTCTAGATTGTTCATTTCCTTTTCGGCCTCATAGGAGTTAAAGTCCTTGAGCTCCAGCTGAAGGCGCAAACGTTTGTAGTCGTAGTCCATCCAGTATTCCGACTCGGTGCCCCCCGCGTTCTCGTAGAGGAGTAGCAGCTGTGCAACCATGTTCGCCTCAGAAGGGATACAGTAGGCTGCGGGCGAATTGCCCTTGAGGGTACAATGCATGTCTTTTATAATGTCCGTAATGGAGTTGCACCGTTTTGTCAGCTTGTAGCGGCTTGCGATGGCAGTCAGTTCGTCTAGCTTCTGTAGATTTTCAGGCTTTTTGGCATCGTTTTCTTCGGGCAGCGTAATCATGAGGTCGTATGCGTACATGGACCCCAGCTCCGTGTCGCATAGGTCAAGGAATCGCTTGACGTAAGGTACTTTGCGCCCCATTGTCTTTTCGACATCAAACGCAGGTTCAATGAAGAAGAGCCCTATGCCGCAAAAGATGGTGAATACAGCTGATAGCGCGGCAATGGCGCGGTGGTGTCGTATTACAAATGCGCCGAACCGTTCGAATCGTTCGCCAATGTATCCCTCAAAGCTCCTTGCCATGTCTTCAGCTGGCTTCCGGTTTCCTCCGAACGAAAGCACGATAGGCGAGATGAATAGGCATGTGATCAGAATGGAAATAAGGCAAAGCGCGGTGTTAATGCCAATGGCTTGCATAGGGACGACTTTCATGGAGAGGAAGGTCATCATGGCTGCCACGGTGGTTAACCCTGAAAGAAGAATGCCCCAGCCTGTTTCGCCCATGGCTTCCACGATGGACTCCCTTCGTTGGCCCGACTTAACGAACTGGGTCTTGAAATAATTGTACAAATGGATGTTGTACGCAATGGAGCATGCAAACGTGAGGATAACGGTAATCATGGTGGTGGTCATATCAATGTAGATTCCTGTCCATCCGATAACGCCGAAGCTAAGTAGCAATCCAAAAATGGACGTGAGCAGCGGGGCTATTACGCCTCGGAGCGATCGGGTTACAAAGACCATTACAACTATTGAAATGATGAAAGCGAAGAGGAAAAGGCGTCCCATCTCGTGCGTGAGGTAGCTAACCTTCTCGTAGCTAAGGTATGGCATCCCAGCGGCGCTAGGCGATAGCTCTGCGTACTTTTCTTTCCCGATAATATGCCCCGTCTCCTTACCAGTAACCATGTCTGGGGCGATGTCGCTCGTTTTCTTCCATACGCTATCAGCAGGAAAGGGGCGTAACTTCACCATGATCCACGTCATAGTGCCATCGCTCGACACCATTTTCTTCGCCACGTAGGGTTTGCTGTATGCCTTTTGGCGGATTGCATTGAGCGATGCGGTGTCCGTGGGGATCTCATCGGGTACAATCTGCTCGATGGTCATCCCATCCTCCGTGCCAACCGCAAACTCCATATCGGTGATTGATGTTACTTTCTCGGCGTACGATAGGCTGTCCCTCAGCTCATTGCTAAGCTCACGAATGCGCGCCAAGCTGCGTTCGGAGAAAACATTGGGGCTTTTTACCAGCACGGCCACGTAGTAGTCATTACCAAAAATGGATTTGAACTCCTCGGTTTTTAGGAGCATAGGGTCATCACTTAGAAAGTAGTCATCAAACGATGTCCGCATGATTATGCGCTTGGTCCCCACTACTGCGAAAGCCATAAGCACTACAAACGCACCGCCTACTACCAAACGGTGTCGCATTATCCATCTTGCCAGCTGTCTAAACCAGCCATTGATCCTTATAATCTTCATCTTTTTTTTTCTGCCAATCGTTCAACTAATTCGAGCGTGCAATGTCCTCCTCCTGTTGCAGTCGCACCATTTGGGCGAACGCACCGTTTTTTGCCATGAGCTCATCGGGAGTACCCTGCTCCCGCACCGCGCCGTTTTCTAGCACTACAATGCGGTCCGCATTGCGCACCGTGCGCATGCGGTGGGCAATGATAATGACGGTCTTATCTCGTACCAGCTCCGAGATACCTGTCTGTACCTTTGTTTCGTTTTCTGCATCCAGGCTGGCGGTAGCTTCATCTAGAAGAACGATCGGGGCGTTTTTTAGCAGCGCACGGGCGATTGAAATGCGTTGCCGTTCGCCGCCCGATAGCGTTGCGCCGTTCTCCCCTATCACGGTGCTATAGCCCTGCGGCATGCGTTCAATGAACCCGTTGCACTGGGCAAGCCTTGCGGCGCGGTGCACCTCTTCATCGGTGGCATCACGTTTGCCGATACGGATGTTGTCGGCAATGGAGGCGTTAAAAAGCACCACGTCTTGAAAGACTATCGCAAAATGTTCAAGCAGCACCTCGGGGTCTACCCGCGATATGTCAACGCCGCCAACTAGTATTTGACCGCTATCAACGTCCCAAAAGCGGGCGGCAAGTTTCGCTGTAGTACTTTTTCCCCCGCCGGAAGGCCCCACAAGCGCGGTGATCTCCCCTTGGCGCGCAACGAATGAAACGTTACGTAGCACCTGTTTCCCGCTTTCATACGAAAAATGCACGTTGCGGAATTCAATGTCGTAGCCCTTTATCGGCATGGTTTTGCCTCCTGACTGCGTTGGCATAGAGTCAATTTCTTTTACCCGATTTATGCGCACATCGAGGAAGGAGAGGATGACCAAGAAGTTGCATACCTCTTGGATGGGGTTGTACACCATGGCTGAGGCAATAAGAAATGCCAAGTAGACAAAAAGTGACACGTCGCCGCGCTGGAGAAGCCATGCACCCACAAGGATTACCGTTGGCATTCCTAGCTTTAGGAGCATGGCGGAGAGGTTAACGAATATGCTAGACGCCAATTCGTGGTGCACTAGCTCCTTTTCGTATTGAGATAGCCGTGCGTCAAAGCTCTTTGAGAAGTTGTTAACGCCATTGTAGGCTTTGATTTCCTGTATGCATTCTAGCCCAGCCTGAATCTGCTCCGTCACCCCTCGCTTTACGTGATATAGCTGGGCGAAGACTTTACTAAGCCGGCGGTGCGAGAGCAAAAGCGAAGCCAAACCTAAAGGCACAACCCAAAAGAGTGCTAGCGAGAGCGGCCAGCTGTAGCAAAAAAGGTTAACGGCAATGAGAGCAACGCTTAGTCCTGAAGCAAAGAGCTGGGGAACTGCATGCGAGAAAACCTGTTCGAGCATGGTGCAGTCTTCCATGACGGTGGAGGTGAGGTCGGATAGGTCTCGTTCGCTGAAGAAGGCTAATGGCAACCGGCGCAGTTTTTCCGCCAGGTTGACGCGCCGCTGGGCACTTTCTGTGTATATAGTGGTATAGGTGCTGTCGTACTGCCGCCGCGCTATAATGTACATCGCTATGGCCAATGCAGTGGCTAAGAGTATGTAGAACCAGAGCGTGTGCGCTGGGGCATCCTGCGATCCGATGTGTTCCATTAAAAAGAGGAATAGGAAGGAGGGCGGAAGCATCAGCGCAAGGTTGAGTAGGGTTGACCAAGCTATGGCATTCCGTAAATCCTTAGCCCCCTTTTCAGAGAGGGCGAAACGTTTCTGCAAGTATTTAATCATCGCTGTGCCTGTTTTATAGCCTCCACGCCGCGGCCTTTTGGTATTCATTCCACATAGCGTAGTATAGTGACTTCTTTGCCATGAGTTCTTCGTGCGTTCCCTGTTCGGCGATAGAGCCATTGGCCACCACCACGATGCGGTCGGCTTCCCGCACTGAATGCAGCCGATGGGCAATCATAAGCACCGTTTTGCCTTGGGTAAGGTGGCGGATCGCCATGCGTATTCGCTGTTCATTCTCGGGGTCGGCAAAGGCAGTAGCCTCGTCGAGAACCACGATAGGCGCATTTTTCACCATGGCGCGCGCGAGGAGAATGCGTTGCTCTTCGCCCCCGGAGAGGTAGGTGCCTTCGCTACCGATGGTAGTCATGATGCCTTTTGGCAGACGCTTGATGATGTCGCGGCTTTGCGATAGGTCAATGGCGTTCTCCACCTGCTCCTGCGTTGCCTGGGGGCTGCCGTATCGCACGTTTTCCAGGATGGAGGTTTTAAATAGCCTAGCGTTCTGAAAAACGAACGAGATGGTACGCATTAAATCTGCCTTGTCCATCTGTCGCACGTCAACGCCGCCGATGCGTACGCTTCCTTCGCGAACATCCCAAAAACGTGGTATCAGACGAGCTATGGTGGTTTTTCCGCTGCCCGATGCCCCTACAAGGGCTACCGTTTCCCCCTCGGCAATGGAGAGAGAGACTTGGCGTACCGCATCCGTTTGAGCTCCCTCGTAGCGAAACGATACGCTATGTAGGCTAATGTTGAACGACTTTGCCTGCTGCGGCACGGTGCAATCGGGAAGAGGCTCGCGGGAGATGAGTTTTTCTAGACGATCTAGGGCCTCATTGGCGAGGTAGAGGTTTTGGCCTAGGTGCATTGCCCGCATTACGTTGCTCGCAATGACAGGGGCTATCAGCACGTAGAGTATTACATCTGAGACCACTACGATAGGATCCTTGCCGTGCCCTATCAAAATGACCCCTACGGGTACTAGAATGAAGGCGAAGGCATTGATTGCTACAGTGTATGCTGACATTGGTCTTCGCCAGGCGAGGGTGTATTGGATAACTAGGTTGCGGTACGTGGTAATGCTGTCGTAGAACCGTTTGAACGAAAATACCGTTTGTTGGAAGACTTTCACCACGGGGATGCCCCGCACATATTCCACCGCCTCAGCGCTCATCCGCTCCTGCGCATCGAGGTACTGCCGTTGGAAGTGGTTATTTCGGGGATTCATTAAGTAGCCCATAATGGCAAAGGCGCTGAGAATGGGCATTATGGCGGCAAGGCCTAGCTGCCAATCTACCGTTAGCAGGAGCGCTACCACTCCGAGTGGCGCCACGATGCAGCTTGCGACATCGGGCAGGATATGCGCCACGAAGGTATGCGTTTGCCCGGCATCCTCGTCCACAATTTTACGCATCCGCCCCGTGCTTTGCGTGTCGAAAAAGCCGAGCGGCATGCGCATGAGCTTTTCCATCGCGGTGCGCCGCATGTTGGTCTCTACGCGGAACGCAGCGAGGTGCGATAGCATTAAGGCTAGGAAGTAGAGCAGTACGTTGAGTATGGATACTGCCAGGGCTGCAAAGGCGTAGCTCCAAAGGGGCGTTTCGGAGAAATCGCCATTCGCCATGAGCAATGTGCGTACCACTAGCCATAGCAAAATGAAGGGAAGGAGCGACAGCAGCCCATTGACCGCCGAAAGCCCAACGGAGCAGGGCAGCAACAGCCTACGCCCTCCCATGTATGCTCCAATACGTCTTATTATCTTTATCATCGCCAATCGTTCTATCTAAAGGGTTTTAGCGCTTTACTCTCATACTTACTACTTTACTCTACACGTTCAGCAATTCCTTCCACCCCGCCATGCTGTAAGCGGCGCACTGCTGCAGCGCGTACTCAATCTCCGCATCGCTGTACTCATCGTGCCGTACGAGTTCGGTAAAGATGCTTACCCAGGTGGCACTGGCGATGCGCAGCAGGAAAGGAGAGATGTTGATGTTAATGTGAGGGTAGCGGCGTTTCATTAAATGGAGGTATTCAATGCCAATATCCATTTGGTGTTCTAGGATGCGGTCCTTGTAGTTGGCGAGCGATGTCCCATCCGCTTTGAAGAGCAGCAGTTGGAGCTCTGGGCGGAAGTTGACGATGAGTGTTTGCATCTCCAGCATGTGCCTAGTTTGGAAACGCTTTTCGCTGAACACCTCAATGTTTAGGTAGCACTCCTCGTTATGCGATAGTATGTAGCGGTCGAGCGCGCTAAGTAGCGGTCGCATGACCTCACGGAACAGCGCGTCCTTGCTGCCGAAGTAGTTATAGACGTTGCCAACGGCAATCCCGGCGCGTTTCGCTACTGCTCGCATGGGGGTGTTTCTCACGCCATGCGCAATGAATTCGTCGCGTGCTGCAACTAGAATGCGCTGCCGCACCTCATCCTTGAGCGATTGCATACGTGGCAGCATTTGTCATTAATGAACAATTGTCCGTTCCGTTCATAAAAAAAGCGCACCGCCCTTTTCGGAGCGGTGCGCTGATATCTGCATGGGGCTGCGCCCCTATGGAACAACTCTTACTACTCATTGCCAATTGATATTTTCACGGTGCAAAGGTAGAGTGGCTTTGGCTATGTGGAAATACCAATTTATAGGTATTTTTCGTTCAATTTATACCTAGTTGTTGAGGTGCTAGCTATTGCTTACCGATACTCTCATTTCCCAGCGGGCAGGAGTGAGTCCGTTACGTTCAGCATTGTACCTGTAACCAGTTCGCTCTCATCGTAGGACTTTTCATTTAGGTTTCGCAATGCGCTAAAAATCTTTTCTGCGATTCCATCCTCAGCGTGTACCATGAATGCCACATCGTACCCCGGCCATATGGGGTCGTCACGGCGGGGCGTTCCCGTTTGACTTTCGGAGAGCACCTTGGGAATGACCTGGATGCTTTGCGGGTTATGTTTACGCAGCAGCGTTTCTATGCGTTCCTGCATGCTCACGCTGCACGTTATATACAGCAATTTCATCGTCTTAATTCCCTTTCTAACTTTATACGTAGCAGCGTTTGCCGCCTTGCTATCTTGTCGTGCCGTGCATGCAGCGAAGCGTACATCGTGGGTACTACGAGCAGCGTTACGATGGTAGACACGAGCAGCCCCCCGATCACCGTAAGCCCGAAGGGCGAGTAGAGTTCCGTGCCCATGCCCTTGTTTAGTGCCATAGGCACCATGCCTAGAATGGTCGTCAAAGAGGTCATAAGCACCGGGCGTAGGCGCGAGCGCCCCGCCTCCATTACGGCATCCTGTAGCGTGCGGCCCCGCTTGAGCAGCATGTTGGTGTAGTCTACCAGCACGATTCCATTATTCACCACAATCCCCACCAGCGTCACTACGCCCACGAAGGTCACCACGCTCAGCGTTACCCCCGTGATGGCAAACATGAGGACCACGCCAACTAGCGTAAACGGAATGGCGAATAGGATGATGAAGGGGTCTAGGAGCGACTCAAATTGGGCTGCCATAACCATAAACACTAAGAGGATGCCAAGGAAGAAAATGAAATAGAGCGATTGGAAAGATGTTTCCTGCTCGCTTACCTGCCCTGCCACGCTCACGTTAACTCCTTCGGGGAATGCACAGCGGTCCAGCATAGCTCTCGCCTCCTTGGCGGCCTCTCCGAGAGAAATTCCGTTTGGGGAGGCAGACACCTTAATGTACCGCTGCTGCTTGTCGTGGGTGATTTCCGTGGCCCCCTCTTGTATGCTGATGGTAGCCACAGAGCCCAGCGGCACCTGTTCTCCGAGTAGGTTGGTCAGCGGCATGTTACGCAGCGCCTCAAGGGAGTTGCGCGATGCTTTATCGTACCGCACAACGATGTCGTAATCCGTGCCATCCTCAGTCAAGGCCCCCGCCGAGGCCCCGTATAGGTTTTCGCGGAGTTGCACCCCGATGACTGTCGCATTAAGCGCCAGGGCAGCCGCCTTCGCCTTGTTGATTTCTACGTGGATTTCATCCGCGCTGGAGTTTGCCGACGTTTCCACATTCTTAAAGGCATTGTTAGCGTTCATGCTATCTACAAGCTGGAAGGCCACGGAGTGGAGCTTTTGGAGGTCGTGCCCCGTAATTAGGTATTCCACAGGCTCTTTATTCCCCGTGAGAATGGCCGCGAGGGCACTCCCGCCGCTCACAGTTGCCTTGGTCACCTCGGGAAGAGCCTCGATGTAGGGCTGCAAAGCTGCCGCTATTTCTTCGCCGGTGCGATCGCGTTCCTCAATGGGCTTGAGGTGGCACAGTATTGACCCAATGTTCTTGCTCTCCTTGAAGCCCAGAGCCGTCAGGGTGCCATCGCTCGTGCGCCCCGCGACGCAGAGTACCGCGCCATCCTCCATCTCGGGTACCTGCTCTCTGATTATGTCTAAAATCTGCTTCCCCACGGAGTCGGTGTGGGTTGAGGAGGTTCCCTGCTCCGTCTCATAGATTATTGAGAGGTCTGCGGTATCAATGTTTGGGATGTAGTCCGTGCCTACGATTTTGCCCAGAATCATGGTGACGACAAATATCACCAGCGCCGAGATGAGCGTAACGGTTTTGTGGTGTACCGCCCAACCCAGTAGTTTCTTGTAGCCATTTTCCAGCCGCTCAAAGCCTCGCTCGCTCCATTGGTAGAGTCGTCCGTGGCGCGGCTTGAGATTGCCGCGGGGCGCAGGTTTAAGCATCACGCTCGCGAGCATAGGCGTTAGGGTTAACGCTGTGAATAGCGACACGAGGAGGCACGTTACTGTGAGTATGGCGAGCTGTTTGAACATCACGCCCACGATGCCGCCCATAAAGAGGAGTGGGAAGAAAACGACAATGGTCGTAGCTGTGGATGCGGCAATGGCTAGCCCCATTTCAGATGCCCCAAAGCGTGATGCCTCTTGGGGGCGTGCGCCGTGCTCGATGTGCTGCGTAATGTTCTCCAGCACCACGATGGCGTTGTCAACCACCATCCCGATGGCCACAACGAGTGAAATCAGCGAGAAGATATTGATGGTGAAATCTAGGAGGTACATCACGATGAACGCAGCAATGAGCGATACCGGCATCGTGACGAACACGATGAAACTAGACTTCCAATCGCGTAGGAAAAGAAGCACCACGAGCGTTACGAATAGCAGCGCGTAGAGTATGGAACTGGTCAAGCTATTCACAGAATGCCTCACCATGAGGTCAGAGCTCGCCACCTCATACAGCTGCACATCGGCGGGCAGGGTCTTTTTTATCTGTTCCATTTCTATGCGCACTGCGTCGGCTACTGCCACAGTATTGGCCCCCGATTGCTTTTGAATCAGTATCGTCATGCCCCGCCCAAGATGGTTGCGGGCAAAAGCCTCTTTCTCCTTGAACCCATCGGTTACCGTGGCCACATCGCGCACCTTGACCATGCGGCCGTTCACCCCAGCGAGCACCGTGTTCTCAATCTCTTCTACCGATTCAATTTTCCCTGGCATACGTACCGCCATGTCCTGCCCCCCGATGGAGATAGACCCTGCAGGCACATTGATATTATCGGCCTTGAGCGCACGGGCCAGCGTGGAGACGGTAATGCCGTAGGCGTTGGCTCGGATGGGGTCTATCTCCACCTTAATCTCGCGCGTCGGCTGCCCGAGGTAGCGCACGCCCCCCACGCCTTCCACCTTGCGTAGACGGCTAGCAACCTGATCCTCAACGATTTGTTCAAGACCGTTGTAGCTCGCCTTGGCGTGTACCGAGTAGCCCAGCACTGGCATCATGGAGGCGTTGAGCTTGTAAACCACGGGGTCGTACGCAGAAGAGGGAAGTTTTGACTTCACCGGCTCAATGAGGTCTCGGGCGTTGATGCTAGCCGCAGCGATGTCTGCGCCCCAGCTATATTGAAGTTGAATGAAGGAGACGTTCTCCTGCGATGAGGACTTTATTGACTGTAGCCCCTCAGCCCCCGCGAGGGAGGCTTCAAGGGTGCGAGTCACCTGCTCCTCCACCTCGTTGGCCGATGCGCCGGGGTATACGGTAATTACCGTCAGCGTTGGGAGTTCCACCGTGGGAAGAAGGTCCAAAGGGAGCGAGACCATTGCGTAGAGCCCCAGCGCAATGATGGCGCCGAATAGCATCAGCGTCGCCATCGGGCGACGTACGCCAAAATCGGGTAGCTTCATCGTGCACCTCCTCGCGAAGCCTTCGCTACGCCATTCGTTTCGCTACGGACCACCGCCACGCTGCAGCCATCGTTCAGTTTGCTTTTCCCCTCTATGGCCACCACGGCGTTCGGCTCTACTCCCTCTACCATTACCCAGCCGCCCATGCTCTCCTTTCGGATTATAGGGGTGCGGTGCGCAATGTCGTTTTCGTCTATCGTGAAAACGTACTCTTCTCCAGTACCCTGCATCTTTAGCAGGGCTCGCAGCGGCACGAATACCCCTTGGCGAGGGCTTGCCGTAAGCGTGACGTTGCAAAACATGCCGGGCTTAAATACTTCCTTCCTATTGGGTATTTCCACCTCCACCTCGCACGACCTATCGCGGCGCGATAGCTCTGGGGCCACGTAGATTATTTTCCCGCGCACCGTGTCAAGCGGGAAGGCATCAAAACGTACGGTTGCGGCGGTACCCACCTTCATCTTTGGCACATCCTGCTCGTTGATCGCCACCACCACCTTGAGCGGATCTAGCTGCCGCAGCTGTAGTATGCCGCCCTCCAGCTTGAATTCAGAAGTAACTGTGGGCACGAAGGAGTAGTTCTCCCCCTCGTGCACAAGTATTTTCGTTACGACCCCGCTGAAAGGAGCAACGATAGACGTATTGCTCTTCAGCATGGATACCTTAGCCTCCGAGGCCTCGTATTTTGCCTGTAGGTGTTCAAGGTCCATTGTGGAGATGGTGCCCTTTTGGTTGAGGCGCTGCACCCTTCCCAGATCTTGCTTCAGCGCATCGCGTTCTATCTGCGCCTGCACGAGCATTTCATCGGACATCTCAACCAGTAGCTCGCCCTTGCGCACGGCCTCGCCCCGTTGGCAGTGGATGCGTTCCACGCGCCCCGGGAGGGCAGTGCCAAGGTTTGCCGAGCGGATGGCCTCGGCGGTGCCGGTGAACTGCAAAGCGGGGGTGTACTCCTTCGTTTGCGCCTGGGCAGTAGTAATGGACACCACGCTAAGGCTGTCGGCAGCCTGCTTCTCGGCGCTGGTCTCGCCCCTACGACATGCTGGCAGCAAGGCTAGCGTAGCTAGTAGCATGCCCAACGTTCTATATCTTCTGTATTGCATCTCAGCCTCTCGTTTTCTGTTCCTATTCCTCTTATTATACCTGTACTACTGCTGCTATTTTGTAGGCACTGTCGGTGCGCTAAGTTGTCCATAGGCACGGCAAAGCGCAATGCGTGCGTTCGCCGCCTCAAGCTTTGCGTCAAGTAGCTCCTGCTGCGCCTCTTGCCAAAGCGTTTGCGCCTCTAGCACGTCGCGAAGGTTGGATGCCCCCTCGGCGTAGTTCGCCTTGACGTTTTCAAGGTTTTCATTCGCTTGGTTAGCCGCCTCGGTAGCGAAATCAATATGTTCGTGGGCCTCGGCTAGATGGTTAGTCTTTTCCATCTGTTGCAGCGCCACAAGGCTCTCTGCATCGTTTAGCTCCGCCTCTGTCTGCGCGAGTTTAAGGCGTGCGATGCGGGTTTTGTAGATACGGTCGCCCCACGTGAGTAGCGACCAGCGAAAGGTTACCCCGACTGACCAGTCGCCGCCAAACGTTTTGGCCATGCCGTCGTAGGGATTGGGGTACTTCCACGAGTATTGCCCGAAGAGGTAGATCTCTGGCATGTAGGCGGAGTTGGTCATCATGAGTGCCGCCTCCAGCATCTGCTGCTTGCCCCGCAGCATGGCCACCTCCGGGCGCTCGGAGGCCGCGCTGTCGTAGCTCAGGGGAAAGTCGGCTAGCACCATGGAGTCGAGTCCAGCGTCTGACACTACGGCTTGGTCCATGCGTATCCCTAGCGTTTGCGCTAGCGCCATGCGCGCGAGCGTTTGCCCATTGCTGGCCCGGAGCTGTTTCATGCGCGCCTCGTTATGCTTCGTTTGCACCTTGAGAAGGTCGTTGCGCGTAGCCATCCCCTCGTCCAAAAGGTTCTGAACGTCCGATTCAAGCTGCGCGATGAGCTCTTCGTACTGGGTGGCCAGCTTGCACTTCTCTTGCAGCGAGAGCACGCGCCAGTAGTCGGCATCGCATTTCTCTATTACCTCGGCCTCGGTGAGTTTCGCCTTGCTGCGCTCAATGCTCCCTGTAGCCTCTGCCATTTTGTTGGCAGCCACGATCTTCAGCCCAGTAAAAATCGGTTGGCGGACTACGAAGCCCATTATCCAAAGATGCTTCGGCTCCAGGACCAGTTTATTGCCTGGCAGGTACGCATACTTCTTGAACATCGGATTGCCATTGCGATCGAGCATCGGCTCTAGCTTACTCATGTCAATGACGAGGCTCTGCAACGCAGCGGCGGGGTTCTCCTTGAAGAAATCGGGGTTCAGCATGCCGGTGGATTGGTCAATAGCCTGATAGGGTACTATCGGCAAAAACTGGTCGTTAGGGTTCGGGATCACGTCCTTCTGCCCCATGTAGTACCATCCCCCCGCAAAGTCTATTCGTGGGAGATAGAGCGTACGCGCCGTGCGCACCAAGTTCTTATCGATTTCCTCGTTCTCGCGCGCCGCTTGAAGCTTGAAATTCTGTGCTGCAGCTAGCCTGCGGCACGAATCCAACGTTAGCGGTGCCTGGCAGCGTGCAGCGTGCGGGAGAAGCACCGCTAGCAGCGTAGCGAGAAATACCTGTTGGATGTTGCCTGTCCTTTGCATATTTATAAATTTCTTTGGAATGGTTGCAACAATGTTTGTGCCAATCAATCGTTTTCTCTTGTCAGGGTGAGAAGTGTCGGGTGTAAACATTCTGTCAGGCTATTTGAACCTCAGAATTAATGGCTAGCAGGGCGCAAACAATCGTATTCTTTGCTACCTTTGCCGAAAAGATTGGAGCTATGGCAAGGAGTTTTGCGCGCCGCGCAATCGCTTTTTCACTCTTCCTTACGTTTTTAGCGGTTGCCACAAAGGCGCAGGTATGGCAGTTCAGCGTACACACGGATCCCGCCGTTAACTGGTTCTATAGCGACTCGCACTACGTTACCAATGCTGGAGGGCAGTTCGGCTTTCGGGCGGGGGTGGAAGTGACACGGAGCTTCGTGGAGCGGGTGGGCTTTTTGTTGGGGGCTTCGTACGACCTTCGCATGGCCAACCTCCTCTATGCGGACACTGCGTTGCAGGTCGATACGAAATACGTAGGGAGCGTATTGATGCCCTGTGGGAGCGTGCTGAAAACCAAGGCGCAGTACATTTATATCCCCATTGGTATCAAGATGAGAGCGATTCAGATAGGCTACTGGAGCGTGACGAGCGCTGTGGGCGTATCGTGCGACGTACTCTTCTCGCACCGGGTGGAGAGCCAAGCGATGGGGCTTAGGGAATCGGTAGCAAAAGATTTTTTCACGTGGGGCTACCCGGGCTACTTTTTCCGCGTCGGGGCAGAATATTCCCTTGGGGGGCGCAGCGCCATTGACATGGGGGTGGCCTACCACGGCACGTTTACTGTGGTGGCAAAGCCCGGCATTGGTAATCTCTACTACCATAATCTCAGCTTCCGAGTCGGCTTCCTATTTTAATCTTATGGGATGAAAGCATTGCGGTCCATCGTAATGCCCCTTCCCACGGAGTATCGGGACAATGTATAGGATCATTTCTCTTTTTTCTGGATGCGGGGGGCTTGACTACGGCCTCAAGGCTGCGGGGAATGAGATCGTGTGGGCCAACGACATTGATCGCGATGCGGTGGCTACCTACAGGCGAAACGTGGATGCACGCATCGTGCGCAGTGACATTAAAGACATTGATGCGGAGAGCATTCCCGCAGGGGACGTAGTGGTGGGCGGATTCCCTTGCCAAGGGTTTAGCCTAGCCAATCTGAAGCGGCAGGTGGAAGATGCGAGAAATAGGCTCTACTCCTTTTTCTACATGACCATTAAGGCGAAACAGCCAAAATTCTTTATTGCGGAGAACGTGAAGGGCATACTGAGCCTAGGGAAGGGGGAGATTATTAAGCAAATCGTGTCGGATTTCGCCAACGCTGGGTATCTCGTGGAGATCCATTTGGTGAACATGGCCGATTACGGTGTGCCGCAAACGCGGCAAAGGGTAATCATTGTGGGGCAGCGGAAGGACTTAGCCGACGCAATGCTGTTTAGATTCCCCATGAAAACGCACTCCAAGCACCCCAAGGGGAATGAGAAACGGTGGGTGTCGATCCAGGCTGCGCTGGCGCATTTCCCCGAACCCTCAGAGGCTTGCGGCATTCCCAATCATGTGGGCTCGCAGTATAAAATTGCTGTGAGGAACTTCACGGGGCATCGGCCGACAAACCCCGACCTCCCATCGCCAACCATACTTGCGCGGGGGAATGGGGGAGGGGGCGTAGTGGCTATCCCCCACTACAATGGGTTGAGGCGGCTGACGATTCGGGAGAGTGCCACCATTCAAACATTCCCTGAGGATTTCGTATTTATAGGTAGTAATGGCTCTTGCTATAGGCAGGTGGGGAACGCGGTGCCGGTGCTTTTTGGCAAGCTGCTAGGTGATGAATTGGTAAGGTTATCGAATAGGGTATGAAGGTAGTGTCTCTTTTTAGCGGGGCGGGGGGGAGTTCGGGAATTGCCCACATTCAAATTCAGGGCATTATTCCAAAAGTATTAACTCGCGTCTTTCTACTGTTATGCTCCCTACCCTGTTATGTTCTTATTCTGAACACTTCAATTGGTCTGAGCCCTCCATAACCTGCACCTATAGGCTTCCCTAACCCATACAATTTGCCGCCCAGCCCGCAGGACGGTTTCTCAATAGCCGGGGTCTTCAGCCCCTGGTCCTCTTGCCCCAAGGGCAAACCAGTCTAAAAGACCTATCCCGGCGGCCAGCCGCGCCGCAAAACCTCCACGCCCACCACATGCAGCGGTGCAATGACCACCTCTTTTTGTATATAATTTCCCACCCTGAATTGCGCGATCCACCTCCTCTCCGATCCTTACATCAAAGGCGCATTCGCCCCATACGCAGTGCCTACATTCCGGCCATTCATTCTGCCGTGGGACAACCTAAAGCAGTGAATCGTAAAGTTTTAGGATTTTTCAAATGGTAAATCCCCAAAACTCCCTATAAGAAAAGAAACGATCATGGGATTTTCTCAAATCGCATAAAACGCTCATTCGCAGCCTGTTTGCTTCCATGGGCTGCCTCATTTCTAGCTGCGTGGGAGCCATGGTTGCAATGCTGCCTCCAAGCTACCAATTAATCTAGACTCAATACGTATTGAAAATAGTGCGTAATTTTGCACTGGTTTTAGTTTGTTTATTATTCATTAAAAAGAAGGGGATTAAGTTATGAGAAGAATGGTGTCCAATGCGCTTGTTACACTGCTAGCGTTGCTGCTGAGCGTGGGCGCTAGTAGGGGGGAGGAAATTTGGGTTTCGTGTAAAGTGGGTACGCTAGACTGGTCGTGTCAGAAGATTGAAGGCACCGAGACTTGCAAAATTAAACCAACAAATAAAGCGGATGTTCAGAAAGAGGTGACGATTCCAAGCGAGGTGACGATCGATGGAAAGACGCTGAAGGTAGTGACCGTGGCGGAAGATGCATTTAGCGATGACTGTAAAGAGCTGATTAAGGTAACCATTTCCGAGGGGATTGAAGTCATTGAGGACAATGCCTTTTCTGGCTGCGCAGCGCTTTCAACGTTGCAGCTCCCGCAGAGCTTAAAGGTAATAGGAGAGACATCCTTTGAAGGGTGCGCGCTAACTTCGGTAAATATTCCAGTGAATGTTGAATCCATCGGGTACGATGCATTCCAAGACTGCAACGCGCTAGAGAAGTTTGAGGTAGCCACAGAGAACGGACATTTCAGCGAGGCGGGAGGGGTACTCTTCAATAACGATAAGACTGCGCTTCTATGTTACCCAATGGGGCTTAGCAGAGCAGCGTGGAGCTTCATGAGGGGTTGAAGACTATTGATGCAGATGCCTTTGAAAATTGTACTTTGCTTGAGAGGGTAGAACTCCCCAAAGGGTTGGAGTCCATTGAAGACAATGCCTTTAATGCCTGTAACAAATTGGGCAGCGTGGTATTTTCTGCAGGGTTAAAGAAGATTGGCGAGAGTGCCTTTGCTGGCACTATGCTTAAAACAGTAGCTCTTCCCGAAGGGTTAACATCCATAGGGGATTATGCCTTTTCTATGTGTGAATCTCTTGAAAGGGTAGAACTCCACGAAGGTTTGACTTCCATTGGAGGGAGTGCTTTTGCGTCTTCCAATAACCTCAGCGAGGTGACTATACCAACGAGCGTGACAGAAATAGGCGAGGGAGCTTTTTCTAGTACCGCGCTAACTTCGGTTGCTATTCCCGCTGGGGTGAAGGAGTTGGGTGGTGTTTTTCCCGGGTGTGTAAATTTGAAAAAGGTGACTCTTTCCGAGGGGCTTGAGGGTTTGGCTGGTACATTTTCAGCATGTGAAAAATTGACAGAGATTACCATCCCCGCGAGCGTGAAATCTATTGCAGATTACACGTTTTTGGGATGTACCGACCTCAATAAGGTATACTATTTGGCGGAAGCGGATGCTGCAGTGACCGATGCTGCATTTGAGGGAATAGCCAATCCTGCTACGCTCATTGTGCACAGAGAGGATAAGGACGCAATTGAAGCAAAGGCATGGGTGAAGAATGGGAAGTTTACAGTGGTTGCGGAAAAGAACAAGGTGACCTTTAGCACGGATGGAGGGCTGCCTGCTCCCGGTGAACAATGGGTGAAGTATGGGGAAAATGCGGTGAGGCCAGCCGAGGTCCCAGTAAAGAAGGGCTTTAAGTTTGAGGGGTGGATACTTAACAATGTAGACTACAAATTTGATATCCCTGTGAGTGAGGACATTGAGCTGAAAGCCAAATACGTTGCTGAGTACACGCTGACCATTACTTCTGGGGCGAATGGCGCAGTCAAGGTGACCCGGGACAACGCGCAGGGCGATGCGCTCACGGGCGGGGCCAAGCTGCATGAGGGGGATAAGCTATTCATCGCCGCCACGCCGGCCGCGGGCTACGAGCTGGGGACGCTGACGGTGAACGGCAAAGACCACGCAAACAGCAGCGTCTTCACGGTAGCGAAGGAGAACGTTGAGGTGAAGGCCACCTTCAAGGCGAAGGGCGGTGCGACACCCCCCTCGGCCGTGGAGAGCGTACTGCTCGCCGCAGCGCGGGTGGTGCAGAACCCGATTGACAACGCGCTGGTGCTAGAGGGCATCAGCACGGCTGAGCGGATAGAGGTTTACAGCCTGACGGGAACACCGACCTACTCGCGTGCGCTGCATGGCGAGGAGCGCGTGGAGATAGCC
>QWCB01000617.1_pt1 | contig 40529 bp, 52 predicted proteins | sample 1972511 | NCBI WGS metagenome assembly QWCB01 (sample SAMN09866719, study PRJNA288562) | Human gut metagenome isolate term5_stool, whole genome shotgun sequencing... | isolation source: gut | host: Homo sapiens | place: USA: California | reverse complement strand
GATGATGTTATAAATGGACTGATGGGACACCTTTATACCCTCATTCCTGCGCAGATATCCTGATATTTGTCTTGGAGACCACTGGTCGTTGATAATATATTCCTTGATTCTCCAGACCAATCCGTCGGAGAGTTTGGCGTTCGTTACCGTTCTATTCCTGCGCTGCATAGCCATACCGTGCGCCTTTGTCCAGATATACTTTCCCGATGGCGTGCTGTTGCGTCTGATTTCACGTGAGAGTGTTGACTGACTGATGCCGACGATGTCAGCAATTTCTTTTCTCGATGTTTTCTTTTGGAGTAAGGCGAAAATTTGCGACCTTTGCTCCGAGGTTAACTTATGATATTTCACAATACAAAGTTAATAAGTATTGGGAGCAAGAATACGTTGGATTTCATCCTTCGTTTTCTCGCCATGGCATAACTCGAGCAAGCTCGGTTCTGCTCATTTGGCTTAACGAAAACGTTGCTTACGATTTTATCATGTCAGAAACCGAACCTGACACCCTGCTGCCAAAAGATGCCAAGAGAGGCCTTGAAAGACATGGCAAATATACAAATATATCCAGAATAAACACTTATTTTGTGGAAATATTTTCCTTTCTTGCATTAATCCATGTCTTTCCTGAAACCTGCATGGTAGATTTTTAAGCATCAGTGGCGGCTCGTGCGTACATCAAACTCGGTGAGGCGCGACGTGACCTGGTTGTCGCCCTGTACGGCACGGACACGGAAGCGGGCGGTGCCATCCTTCAGACGCTTGCCGGCCTGTACGGTGGCGGTGTATCTTATGCCACGGTTCGGGGCGATGCTCTCAACATGGATGGACGGTGAGATGTATATCTGCTTCGCGCCGGACACCTCCTCCACTATCGGCTGAACATCGTACAGCACATGGGATGAATTGTTATACACCTCGAAGATTACCTTGCTCGTCTCGCCGGCACGCAGCGTGTTGTCCCTGTCGTCGTCAACGAAACGGGCGTTGCGTATCTCCAGCTGTGGGTTGTAAGGTGCGCTCACGCCATTGTCGGCGCCATACATTGGGTCGTATGAGCGTGGGGCAGAAGCACTGTAATCACCGTTGTAGTCCATGTCGTTGTAGTCGTAAATGCGGTCGTCGCCGCTGTTGGACGGGTCGAAAGTATAGCCCTTGCCGGCATCGCCGAAGCCATACATAGCGTCGTTGTTCTCACTACCCTGCCGGTAATCCTTGCGATGGCTGCTGCCGGAACGGTCATACTGGTAGTCGTCGCTTGAGCGGCGGTCGCGCGCGTTGTCGATGCGTTCCAAGCGGGAGTCCTCATGGGCATGTCCCACAGCAGCGCCTACTGCGGCTCCGCCTGCCATTCCCACCAGTGTGCCTATGTCGCTGCCGCGCCATCCACCAGTTATACCACCAATGGCCGAGCCAATGACCGAACCAATTCCCGCACCCTGATAAGCGGAAACCCCAGTATTTGTCGTGCAACCGCTGAGCAATACAGCAGCTGGCAACAAAGCAAACAAAATCTTTTTCATAACTTTAACGCTTTTATCATGTTGAATTATACAATGAAAAAGGTTACCGTAAATGCAAGCCTCTTTCATTCGGAGCAAAGATATTAATTTTAAACGAAACGGGGAAATCATTTTCCCTATTTTAACATAGGGAAAACCCTATAAGCATTTGACGTAGCCCGCTACGCCTGCAAAAAAACAACAGCCAATCTGCTTGGGCAACCAACTACAATCAGTTCGGGCTCTAATGACCGATTTGGGTTAAAAAACAACAGTAACAAAAATCCCGCCCCATATTCTGAAATGGGACGGGAAATATTATGGGAAATGAAGTTCTTACGCTTATTCTGCCTTTGCCTCTGAATTGGTTTCCGGCTGAACATCCGCCTTTGCTTCAGTCTTTGGCTCTGCTGTTGCCTCAGCCTTTGCCTCGGTCTTTGGCTCTGCTGTTGCCTCAGCCTTTGCCTCGGTCTTGGGTGCCGACTTTTTCCCTGCGCGGCGCGTGCGCTTGGCAGCCGTCTTAGGAGTCTTTGCCATGTTCTCGTCGAAGTCAACCAGTTCGATGAATGCCATATCCGAGCCATCACCCTGACGTGATCCGAGTTTGATCACGCGTGTGTAACCGCCTGGGCGGTCACCCACCTTCTGCGAGATTTCCCCGAAGAGGGTCTTCAGAGCCTCTTTGTTCTGCAAATAACTGAACACAACGCGGCGCGAGTGTGTGGAGTCGTCCTTGCAGCGGGTTATCAGTGGTTCTACATACTTTTTAAGTGCCTTGGCTTTGGCAACGGTCGTAGTGATTCTTTTGTGCTCGATCAGCGATATTGCCATGTTTGCAAGCATTGCGTGACGGTGATCAGCAGTACGGCCGAGGTGGTTGAATTTTTTACCGTGTCTCATTGTTTTGTTTTACTTTAGGAACAAGGGACGTGCATCGTCAGCACATCAGTCCTTCTCCAGTTTATACTTTGAAATGTCGGTTCCGAACTGCAGATTCAGACCTTCGAGCAAATCATCAAGCTCAGAAAGCGATTTCTTGCCGAAGTTGCGGAATTTCAGGAGGTCGGTCTTGTTGTACTGCACGAGGTCGCCGAGCGTGTCAACGTCGGCAGCCTTCAGGCAGTTGAGTGCACGAACGCTGAGGTTCATGTCAACAAGACGTGTCTTGAGAAGTTGCCTCATGTGGAGCACTTCCTCGTCGAACTCCTGGTTGCCATCCACGTCTGTGTTTTCAATGGTGATCTTCTCGTCGGAGAAGAGCATGAAATGGCAGATGAGGATCTTGGCAGCCTCCTTCAGCGCATCCTTCGGGTGTAAGGAACCGTCCGTCGTAACCTCAAGCACGAGTTTGTCGTAGTCGGTCTTCTGCTCGACGCGGTACGGCTCAACAGCGAACTTGACGTTGCGGATGGGTGTGTAAATGGAATCTATTGGAATTACGTTGACATCGGTGCAGAACTCGCGGTTCTCGTCGGCAGGGACATATCCCCGCCCCTTGTTTATCGTGAGGTCTATCTGCATCGATGCCTTTGAGTCTAAATGACAAATCACCAAATCCGGGTTTAACACTTCAAATCCAGTCAGATACTTGCCTATGTCACCAGCTTTGAATTCGGTGGAATTCTCTACGGTGATACTAACTTTCTCGTTCTCAAATTCTTCTACTACTTGTTTGAAGCGAACTTGCTTCAGGTTCAGGATGATGTTCGTGACATCTTCCTTTACACCGGGAACGGATGAGAACTCATGCTCAACACCAGCAATCTTGATGGTGTTGATGGCATAGCCCTCGAGTGAAGACAGGAGGATGCGGCGCAACGCGTTACCAATGGTAACACCGAAGCCCGGCTCAAGTGGACGAAACTCGAACTTGCCGAATTTGTCGTTTGCCTCCAGCATCACTACTTTATCAGGTTTTTGAAATGCTAATATCGCCATTAATTTAATGATTTGATTAGTTCTTAGAATACAATTCTACGATTAACTGCTCCTTGATGTTCTCAGGAATGTCCGCGCGGTCGGGCACATGCAGGAACTTGCCGCTCTTTGAAGCTTCGTCCCACTCCATCCAAGGATACTTGCTGTGGTTGTATCCTGCCAGGGCATTCTCCACAACCTCAAGCGACTTGGATTTCTCGCGCACTCCGACAACCTGCCCGGGCTTTACCGCATAAGACGGAATGCTGACCACTTTGCCATCCACCACGATATGCCGGTGGTTGACGAGCTGGCGGGCAGCTGCACGCGTGGGTGCTATTCCGAGGCGGAACACCACGTTGTCGAGACGGCACTCAAGATGCTGGAGCAGCACCTCACCTGTTATGCCGCCTGACTTGGCAGCCTTGTCAAACAGGTTGCGGAACTGACGCTCAAGAAGGCCGTAAGTGTATTTTGCCTTCTGCTTCTCTGCCAGCATGACCCCATACTCCGACACCTTGCGGCGGCGGTTCTGGCCATGCTGTCCGGGAGGGAAGTTCCTCCGGGACAAAACTTTGTCTGCGCCGAATATGGGCTCACCAAAACGGCGCGCAATTTTTGATTTCGGTCCTATATATCTTGCCATGTTACTTTGATATAAATTCTTATGTTAATACTTGTTTTTATAACCTGGGGACCGTCCGCTTTGATGGAAGGGAGATCCCAAAGGAAATACACACTATACGCGGCGGCGCTTCGGCGGGCGGCAGCCGTTGTGTGGCAGCGGCGTCACGTCAACGATCTCGACAACCTCTATCCCGGCATTGTGGATTGCGCGGATCGCGCTCTCACGCCCGTTTCCGGGTCCCTTGACGAAGGCCTTCACCTTGCGTAGCCCGAGGTCGTAAGCGCTCTTCGCGCAGTCCTCCGCAGCCATCTGTGCTGCGTATGGGGTGTTCTTCTTTGAGCCTCTGAAGCCCATCTTGCCTGCCGACGACCACGAGATGACCTGTCCCTCGCCGTTTGCCAGTGTTACTATGATATTATTGAAAGAGCTGTGCACATGAAGCTGACCGAGAGCGTCAACCTTCACATTTCTTTTCTTTGCGACTGTTTTCTTTGCCATAATTCTTAATTGTTAACTGTAAATAGATAATTGTGAATTACTTTGTGGCCTTCTTCTTGTTAGCAACAGTCTTCTTCTTTCCCTTGCGGGTCCGGGCATTGTTCTTTGTGCTCTGACCACGAACGGGAAGGCCGTTGCGATGACGGACTCCACGATAGCAACCAATATCCATCAGTCGCTTGATGTTCATTTGGACCTCACTGCGGAGATCACCCTCCACCTTGTACTCAGCGCCGATAACTTCACGGATCTTGGCTGCCTGATCGTCGCTCCACTCGCTTACCTTGAGGTCGCGGCTTACACCGGCTTTATCCAATATCTTTGCTGAACTACTTCGGCCTATACCATAGATATAGGTCAATGCGATTTCGCCACGCTTGTTCTGGGGCAAATCTACTCCAACAATTCTTATTGCCATTGTTTAAAATAAAATGATGTGTTAAATTTCAAAAAACCTGCTAAAAAGCATGCAAAGTTAAGAAGATTATCCGAGACTTCCGTCTTTTTATGCTTATTTAACTTTAGCCCTGACGTAGTTTATACTTGGGGTTCTTCTTGTTGATAACGAACAGGCGACCTTTTCGACGTACGATCTTGCAGTCGGGAGTGCGTTTCTTTAATGATACTCTTGTCTTCATATCTCTTCTCTCTCTTAAAGTTTATTTGTATCTGAATACTATTCTTCCTTTTGTAAGGTCGTATGGGCTCATCTCCACCTTGACCTTGTCGCCGGGTAATATCTTGATGTAGTGCATCCTCATCTTTCCGGATATGTGCGCAATGATTGGCACACCGTTCTCGAGCTCCACCCGGAACATGGCATTCGAGAGTGCCTCTATGATTGTTCCGTCTTGCTCTATAGCTCCTTGCTTTGCCATGTTTGTTTTCTTGTTCTGTTAATTAATGTTCTCTATTTCCTCGAAAGTTGATAAAATCTCCGACTTGCCCTGCCTTACTGCTATGGTGTGCTCGAAATGCGCCGCCGGTTTCCCGTCGCGTGTGCGTATCGTCCACCTGTCGGGCATCATGTATATGCTCCTGTCGCCCATTGTTATCATGGGTTCTATGGCAATGCACATTCCTGCCTTGAGAAGCATGCCGTTTCCACGCCGTCCGTAGTTTGGCACAAACGGTTCCTCGTGCATCTCGCGGCCGATGCCGTGTCCTGTGAGCTCGCGCACGACCCCGTAGCCTTCCTTCTCGCAGTGATCCTGCACGGCACTCCCTATATCCCCGAGATGCCGTCCTGCGACAGCATTCTCTATCCCGAGGTAAAGGGCCTCGCGTGTGGTCCTTAGGAGTTCCCTCACGTCGTCAGCCACCTCGCCGACACAGAAAGTGTAGGCAGAGTCGCCGTTGAAGCCGTCGAGCAGCGTTCCGCAGTCAACGGATATTATGTCGCCGTCCTTCAGCACCTCGCTTTCGCTCGGTATGCCATGCACCACGACATCGTTCACCGACGTGCAGATGCTTGCCGGGAAAGGGCTGCCATAAGGATTTGGCACGCCCTTGAACGTCGGCACGGCGCCGTGGTCGCGGATGAACTCGTCTGCAATCCGGTCGAGCTGAAGCGTTGTTACGCCGGGCCCGATGTGTTTGGCTAATTCGCCGAGCGTTTTTCCAACAAGTTGGTTAGCCCGGCGCATTAGCTCGATTTCATCTTCCGTCTTCAGAAATATCTTCATCTAAAGCAGAAAAGATTTAGTAGGCAGAGACACCGCCGTGCCTGCGTGACGCGCCTGAATTGAGCAGGCCATCGTAGTGGCGCATGAGCAACCGGCTTTCTATCTGCTGCAAGGTGTCAATCACAACACCGACAAGGATGAGGAGCGACGTGCCACCGAAGAACTGCGCGAAGGAGTCCTGGACGTTCAGGAAACCTGCGAGTGCCGGCATTATGGCGATGAAGGCGATGAACAGAGATCCCGGCAGTGTGATGCGTGACATCACTGTGTCGATGTACTCTGCCGTCGGCTTGCCCGGCTTTACACCCGGGATGAAGCCGTTGTTGCGCTTCATGTCCTCCGCCATCTGGGTGGGGTTGAGCGTGATTGCGGTGTAGAAATATGTGAAAGCGATGATTAGCACCGCGAACACGACATTGTACAACACGCTCCTGTGATCCATCAGGTTGCGCATTACGAAGCCCGGCTCGGTGACGTAGTTGATTATGGTCAGCGGGATGAACATCAACGCCTGGGCGAAGATGATAGGCATCACGTTGGCGGCAAACAACTTCAGCGGTATGTACTGGCGTGCGCCTCCATACTGCTTGTTGCCCACGAGGCGCTTCGCATACTGCACCGGCACCTTGCGCGTTCCCTGCACGAGCATGATTGACAGGCACACGACGATGTAAAGGATGAGGATCTCGATGATGAACATCACCAGTCCGCCGCCTGTGATGGCGGTGAAGCGCGACCCGACCTCCTGTATGAAGGCCTGCGGCAGGCGCGCGATGATACCAATCATGATTATTATCGAGACACCGTTTCCGATACCTTTGTCTGTTATGCGCTCACCAAGCCACAGGATGAACATACTGCCGGCGGCGAGGATTATCGTGCCGACGATGATGAAGTAGTTCCACGAGATACCTGAAGCAAGCGCTCCGGCCGACTGGGTGCGGAGGTTGATAAGGTAAGACGGGGCCTGGAAAAACAATATGCCCACGGTGAGGATACGCGTGTACCACTGTATCTTCTTGCGCCCGCTCTCTCCCTCGCGCTGCATCTTCTGGAAGTAAGGCACAGCGACGGCGAGCAGCTGCATCACGATGGAAGCCGAGATGTACGGCATTATTCCAAGCGCGAATATAGACGCGTGGGAGAATGCTCCACCTGAGAAAGCGTCGAGGAGTGACATCAGTCCTCCCGCCGTCTGCGACTGCAGTTTCCCGAGGTCGCCGGGATTGATGCCGGGAAGCACCACGAACGACCCGAAACGGTAGATGGCGACAAAGAGGATGGTGATGAGGATTCGCTCGCGCAGATCCTCAACCCTCCAGCAATTCTTCAGGTAATCAATAAGCTTTTTCATTTATAAGATCAGATTATAGTTGTGTTACCACCTGCTGCCTTTATTGCTTCGTCGGCTGTCTTGGAGAAGGCGTTGGCCTCAACGTCAATCTTGGCCTTGAGCTCGCCTTTGCCGAGGATCTTCACGAGTGCCTTGCCGTTTGTCAGCCCGGCCTCGATGAGTTCCTTGATGCCAATCTTGGTCAGTTGCCTCTCGTCGGCAAGCCTCTGGAGCGTTGACAGGTTCACTGCGAAGTATTCCTTGTGATTTATGTTCTTGAAGCCAAACTTCGGAACACGGCGCTGCAGTGGCATCTGGCCACCTTCAAATCCAATCTTTTTCTTATAGCCGGAACGTGACTTCGCACCCTTGTGCCCGCGGGTTGATGTGCCTCCCAGGCCCGAGCCCGGGCCGCGGCCGATGCGGCGGCGAGAATGCGTGGAGCCCGGTGCCGGCTTCAAATTGTTCAATTTCATAATTGTTGACTGTTTAAACGTTATACTGTAAGTTTACTCCACGATGGTTACCAGATGGTGAACCTTGCGTATCATGCCGCGGAGCGAAGGAGTGTCCTCACGTTCCACCACTTGAGATATTTTGTGCAGACCGAGCGACTCCAATGTGCGTTTCTGGTCGCTTGTAGCGCCGATCTTGCTCTTTATCTGCTTTATTTTCAATGTTGCCATATAAGAAACCTCCTGCGTTTTTAACCGTTAAACACTTTCTTCATGTCCACGCCGCGCATTCCTGCCACGGTGTATGCGTCGCGCATCTTGGTGAGAGCCAGTATGGTGGCCTTGACCAGGTTGTGCGGGTTTGAAGACCCTTTGCTCTTTGCAAGCACGTCCTTGACGCCCACGCTGTCGAGCACCGCACGCATGGCGCCGCCTGCCACGAGCCCCGTACCTTCGGAAGCCGGTTTCAGGAACACACTTGCACCACTGTAGCGTGCCTCCATCTCATGCGGGATGGTGCCGTTCAGTATGGGGACCTTCACGAGGTTCTTCTTGGCAGCCTCGGTGCCTTTTGCGATGGCGGCCGTGACCTCGCCGGCCTTGCCAAGCCCCCAGCCTATTACGCCGTTGCCGTCTCCGACCACGACGATTGCTGCGAACGTGAATGTGCGGCCACCCTTCGTCACCTTGGTAACCCGGTTGATGGCGACCAGGCGGTCTTTCAACTCAATGTCACTATTTATCTTAACTTTATTATTCATTGCCATAGTAATCTTTTAGAATTTAAGTCCACCTTTACGGGCACCGTCTGCCAGTTCCTTGACACGTCCGTGATAGAGATAGCCATTGCGGTCGAACACCACCGTTGTGATGCCGGCCTCCTTTGCCTTTTCGGCGAACATCTCGCCTACCTTGGCAGCCTGTTCTTTCTTCGGCATTTTCTCCATGCCGAGCGACGATACGGCACACAGCGTGGTGCCTGTCAAATCGTTGACGGCCTGTGCGTAGATCTGCTTGTTGCTGCGGAACACGCTTAGACGAGGACGCTCGGCAGTGCCATTCACTTTCTTGCGAATTCTGAACTTTATCTTGATTCGTCTTTCTACTTTCTTTGTTGTCATAACAGTAAAATCAATTAAAATTATTTTGCAGAAGCCGACTTGCCGGACTTTCTGCGTATAACCTCGCCTTTGAACAGGATACCCTTGCCCTTGTAAGGCTCCGGCATACGGAAAGAACGAATTTTGGCACAAATGAGTCCGAGCAACTCCTTATCGCAAGACTCTAACATAATCTGAGGGTTCTGGTTGCGCTCCATCTTTGTCTCAACCTTCACTTCCTTGGGAAGCTGGAGGAAGATGGGGTGCGTGTAACCCAGCTGGAACTCCATGATGTTTCCCTGGTTCGACACGCGGAAGCCGACGCCGATGAGCTCGAGATGCTTGCGGTAGCCTTCGCTCACGCCAACAACCATGTTGTTTACGAGCGCGCGGTACAGACCGTGGTACGCGTTCTTCTGCTTGTGGTTCACCGGACTTTTCTCGTCAACCTCGAAAAGCACGTGACCATCCTCTATCTTCACTGTGATGGACGGGTCCACCTTCTGTGAGAGTTCTCCCTTGGGGCCTTTCACGTTTACGACTCCGTTGTTCAGAGTTACCGTTACTCCTGCCGGGATTGCTATTGGCAATTTACCTATTCTTGACATTTGCGAGCCCTCCCATTAATAAATGTAGCAAAGGACCTCTCCGCCAATCTTCAGCGCGGAAGCCTCTTTGTCTGTCATTACACCTTGCGACGTGGATATTATTGCGATACCCAGTCCGTTTATCACTCTCGGCATGTCCTTGTAACCGGTGTATTTGCGGAGTCCCGGTTTCGACACTCTCTTCAGGGAGCGTATTGCGCTCTCCTTTGTCTTGGGGTTGTACTTCAGGGCCACCTTGATTGTTCCCTGCGGGCCATCATCCTCGAACTTGTAGTTGAGGATGTACCCTTTCTCGAAGAGGATCTTCGTGATTTCCTTCTTCAAGTTTGAAGCCGGGACTTCCACAACACGGTGGTTGGCCATGATTGCGTTTCTCAACCTCGTCAGATAATCTGCTATTGGATCTGTCATAAAATATAAATGTTTAATTAATCGGGACTGCCCCGACAATATTAAAGGATTTCATTCCCGTGATGCCGCGTGCGTGTGGTGTGTGGCTTTGCCGCGATGCGCCCACGCCGCCGGCGTCATATCAATGCCTCACCAGCTTGCCTTCTTCACTCCCGGGATGAGGCCGGACGAGGCCATCTCGCGGAACTGTATGCGCGAGAGTCCGAACTGGCGCATATATCCCTTCGGCCTGCCTGTTATCTTGCAGCGGTTGTGCAGGCGTATGGGGCAGGCGTTCTTCGGGATGCTCTGCAACTTGCGGGCAGCCTCGTATGCCTCTGCCGGATCATCGCTCTTGGCGATTATCTTCTTCAGCGCAGCACGTTTCTCTGCATAGCGGGCAACGAGTCTGGCGCGCTTCACCTCGCGGGCTTTCATTGATTCTTTTGCCATATCTTTTAATCTTTTTTAGCGTTCTTGAATGGGAGACCGAATGCCTTGAGCAGTGCGAACCCTTCCTCGTCAGTGTCTGCCGACGTGACGAATGTGATGTTCATGCCCTGGATGCGGTCAACGGTGTCAATGTTTATCTCCGGGAAGATGATCTGCTCCTGGATACCGAGTGTGTAGTTGCCGCGCCCGTCAAACTTGCTCTCTATCCCCTTGAAGTCGCGGATGCGCGGCAGTGCCACACGCACGAGTTTCTCGAGGAACTCGTACATGCGCTCGCGGCGCAGCGTCACCATCACGCCGATGGGCATCTTCTTGCGGAGCTTGAAGTTCGCGATGTCCTTCCTGGAATAAGTTGCCACGGCCTTCTGTCCCGTGATTGCGGAAATCTCATTGATGGCAACGTCAATAATCTTCTTGTCCTGGGTCGCGTCTCCCAGTCCCTGGTTAACCACGATCTTCTTGAGCACAGGCACCTGCATTCTCGAAGTGTAGTTGAACTGTTTCTCAAGTGCCGGAACGATCTGCTCGTTGTACACTTTCTTTAATTGTGCTGTATCCATCATTTGATTTCCTCCCCAGACTTTTTAGCGATGCGTACTTTCTTGCCGTCCTCGTTCACCTTTATGGCGATGCGTGTCGGCTTTCCGCTCTTCGGATCTATCAGACTTAAATTTGAGATGTGGATGGGCGCCTCCATCTTTATGATGCCTCCCTGCGGGTTCTTGGCGCTTGGCTTGGTGCTCTTGGAGACCATGTTCCAGCCTTCCACGATAGCCCTCTGCTCTTTTACCAAGACTTTGAGGACCTTGCCTTTCTGGCCTTTGTCCCTGCCGGCGAGTATTATCACCTCATCACCTTTCTTTATATGTAACTTCGTCATTACTTATTTGCTTTTTAAATTATTAAAGGACCTCAGGCGCCAGTGAAGCCACCTTCATGTTCACTGCGCGGAGCTCGCGTGCCACGGGGCCGAAGATTCGGCTGCCGCGCAGCTCTCCGGCATTGTTGAGCAGCACGCACGCATTGTCGTCGAAGCGGATGTACGAGCCGTCGGCACGGCGTATCTCCTTCTTGGTGCGCACCACCAAGGCCTTTGACACTGCGCCTTTCTTAACTTCACTTGTAGGTATGGCGTTCTTTATGGCAACAACGATGGTGTCGCCCACGCTTGCATAGCGGCGGCGCGTCCCTCCCAGCACCCTGATGCACTGAGCCTCGCGTGCGCCGCTGTTGTCGGCCACTGTAAGTCTTGTTTCAACCTGTATCATAATTACTTAGCTTTTTCGATTATTGAAACCAATCTCCACCTCTTTGTCTTCGACAGGGGGCGGGTCTCCATGATGAGCACTGTGTCTCCCACATTTGCCTCATTCTTCTCATCGTGTGCATGATACTTCTTAGTCTTCTGCACGAACTTACCGTAAATAGGGTGCTTCTCCTTGAACTTTGATGCAATAACAATGGTTTTATCCATCTTGTTGCTGATAACGACACCCTGTCTTGTTTTTCTTAAATTTCTTGTTTCCATCTGGACCATTGTTATTTTTTAAGTTCCCTCTGACGCAGTTCTGTTTTCATACGCGCGATGTCACGACGAAGCAACTTGATCTGAGACGGGTTCTCCAGAGGAGTTATCGAGTGGTTGAGCCTCAACTGATGAAGTTTGTCAACCGCAGCGTCCACGCGCTCTTCGAGTTCTTTGGTCTCGAGTTCTCTTATTTCCTTGTTTTTCATCTTTCCTAAGCGTTTTTATCGTAATCACGTCTTACTATAAACTTTGTTTTGACAGGCAGTTTCTGCGCGCCGAGGCGCAGAGCCTCCTTGGCGATGTCGAAAGGAACGCCTTCAACTTCGAATAGGATGCGGCCCGGCCTCACCGGTGCGACCCATCCTGCGGGGTCTCCCTTGCCTTTACCCATTCGGACGTCTGCCGGCTTGCGGGTGATTGGCTTGTCTGGGAACACCCGTATCCAAACCTGGCCCTCACGCTGCATGTAGCGGTTGATGGCCACACGCGCAGCCTCCAGCTGACGGCTGTCGAGCCACTTGGCGTCAAGTGTCTTTATGCCGAAGGAGCCGAAGGCAAGTGTTGTGCCTCTGTGGGCGTTGCCCTTCCTGCCGCGCCCGTCCTGAGGTCTTCTATATCTTACTCTTTTTGGCTGTAACATGATGATTTCTTGATTTAACGGTTATTGTTTCTCCTGCGACCGCCACGGCCCGGCCTGCCTGCATTGCTGCCACGGCCGCCGTTGCCCTTCTCCTGCGTGAAGTTGGGGGCAAGGTCGCGCTTCTCGTAAACCTCGCCACGGCAGATCCATACCTTTATGCCCAGGAGGCCGACCTTTGTCAGCGCCTCTGCCTGGCAGTAGTCTATGTCGGCACGGAAGGTGTGCAGCGGGGTGCGTCCCTCCTTGTACATCTCATTGCGTGCCATCTCCGCGCCGTTGAGGCGGCCGGCGATCTGCACCTTTATGCCTTCTGCTCCGGCGCGCATGGTGTTGGCCACGGCCTGCTTGATGGCGCGGCGGTAGGCGATCTTTCCCTCCACCTGGCGCGCGATGTTGTTCGCCACGATGGTGGCGTCGAGCTCAGGCCGCTTCACCTCGAAGATGTTTATCTGAATGTCCTTGTCGTAGAGTTTCTTCAGTTCCTCCTTCAGTTTGTCAACGTCCTGTCCACCCTTACCGATGACAAGGCCCGGCCGGGCCGTGCAGATGGTTATCGTAACCAGTTTCAGTGTGCGCTCTATCACTATTCGCGACACCATGGCCTTCTCCAAACGCTTGTTCAGGTACTTGCGGATTTTCCGGTCTTCAGCCAGATTGTCACCGAAGTCTTTTCCTCCGAACCAGTTTGAGTCCCAACCGCGTATTATACCGAGGCGGTTGCTAATTGGATTAACTTTCTGTCCCATTCTGCTTATTAATTTTCATCGTTAGGTTTAGTATCCACGAAAATCGTCACATGGTTGCTGCGCTTGCGTATGCGGTAGCCGCGTCCCTGCGGCGCCGGGCGCATTCTTTTCATCGTGACACCTTCATCAACAAAGATTCTCGATACGAACAGCTCGCCGTCCTCGGCCTTGCGGTCGTTCTTCGTCTCCCAGTTTGCTATTGCGGAGCGCAGCAACTTCTCGACGTCATAGGCTGCCTTTTTCTTAGAGAATCGGAGTACGCCGAGCGCACGGTTCACCTCCATGCCGCGTACCATATCAACGACATACCGCATCTTGCGTGGCGACGAGGGGCATCCCTTCAGCTTTGCAAACGATAATGTCTTTATGGCTTCTTTCCTTTGTTCAGCCGCTAATCTTTTTCTTTTTCCCATTATTGTTCCTGTTTAAAAATGGTTTCTCGTCCCTGCGTTATTTCTTGTTACCAGCGTGTCCGCCGAAGCGGCGTGTAGGTGAGAACTCTCCGAGTTTGTGTCCCACCATGTTCTCGGTAATGTAAACAGGGATAAATTTGTTTCCGTTATGAACTGCAACGGTGTGTCCCACGAAGTCCGGGGAAATCATTGAAGCCCTGGCCCATGTCTTCACAACCGTTTTCTTGCCGCTCTCGTTCATGGCGAGGATTTTCTTTTCAAGCGACACGTTGATGTACGGGCCTTTTTTTAATGAACGACTCATAATTTACTTCAGTTTACTTTGTTATTTACTTGCTCTTGCAATAATGTACTTGTTTGAGTGCTTCTTGGGTGCGCGTGTCTTGAGCCCCTTAGCATACAAGCCCTTGCGTGAACGCGGGTGTCCGCCGCTCTGGCGGCCTTCGCCACCACCCATCGGGTGGTCGTGCGGGTTCATCACCACGCCACGGTTGTGGGGACGGCGGCCCAGCCAGCGTGAGCGGCCGGCCTTGCCGGACTGCTCGAGCGCATGGTCGGCGTTTCCAACCACACCCACAGTTGCCTTGCAGGCGGAGAGAATCTTGCGAGTCTCGCCCGAAGGAAGTTTGATAACACAATAACTGCCCTCACGAGAAGTAAGCTGAGCAAAGTTACCAGCCGAACGAACCATTTTAGCACCCTGTCCCGGACGGAGTTCTATGTTGTGAACAACCGTACCAACAGGGATTTTTGCAAGAGGTAGCGCATTTCCCACTTCGGGCGCAGCCTCTGCGCCGGAGAGCAGTGTCGCGCCCACCTCAAGTCCGTTGGGAGCAATAATGTAACGTTTTTCTCCATCGGCATAGAAAAGCAACGCGATGCGAGCCGAGCGGTTCGGGTCGTACTCGATTGTCTTAACCACTGCCGGAACACCATCCTTCTCCCGTTTGAAATCTATGAAGCGGTATCTGCGCTTGTGACCGCCGCCCATGTAGCGCACGGTCATCTTGCCGGTGTTGTTTCGACCGCCGGTTGAACGCTTGCCGCGAACGAGAGACTTCTCTGGCACGGATGCAGTAATATCCTCGAACGTGCCAATAATCCTGTGTCTTTGACCCGGTGTGACGGGTTTTAATTTACGTACTGCCATTTTACTATTTAGATATTGCTATAAAAATCGATTGTATCGCCCTCTTTCAAGGTAACGATGGCTTTCTTGAAAGACGCTTTCTGGCCGCGTATCAGCCCCGCCTTGGTGTAGCGGCTCGAGCGCTTGCCGGAATAGCGCATTGTGTTCACGTCCTCAACCGTAACGTTATACAGACTCTCAACCTCTTTCTTTATCTCAAGCTTGTTGGCCTCCGGCTTGACTATGAAGCCGTAGCGGTTGGGGCGCTTGTCTGTAATCTTGGTCATCTTCTCTGTGACCAATGGTCTTATTATAAATGCCATGTCTGTATCTCCTATTACTTTGTTAACACTTCGTCGATGGCCTGCAACGAACTCTCAGCGATGACAAGCACGTCAGCGTTGAGGATTTTGTAGGTGTTGATGTCCGTAGCCGTCATCACCTCAGTCTTTTGCAGGTTGCGAGCCGACAAATATACATTTTTTTCAACTTTTGGCAAAACGAGAAGCAGTTTCTTGCCGTCAACTTTAAGATTTTTAGTAATGTTTATAAAATCTTTTGTCTTCGGGGCCTCCATGTCGAAGTCTTCGACAACGAGGAGTGCGTCCTCCTTCACCTTGTATGCGAGTGCGCTCCTGCGTGCCAGCTGCTTCACCTTCTTGTTGAGCTTGAAGCCATAGTCGCGCGGCTTCGGGCCGAACACGGTGCCGCCGCCCTTGAGCAGGGGCGAGTTGATGTCGCCGCGACGGGCGCCGCCGCTGCCTTTCTGCCGTATGAGTTTGCGTGTGGAACCTGCATGCTCGCTGCGCTCCTTCGTCTTGGCTGTGCCCTGGCGCTGGTTTGCGAGATACTGCTTCACGTCAAGATATATAACGTGGTCGTTCGGTTCAATTCCGAAGATAGATTCGTTTAACGTAACCTTTCTTCCGGTCTCCTGACCTTTGATGCTTAATACGTTAATTTCCATTAGATGTTTATTATTACGGTTGAACCTTTGCAGCCAGCAACGCTACCTTTCACGATGAGAAGGTTGCTTTCTGGTATTACCTTTAACACTCTGAGGTTCTGGGTTGTCACTCTGTCGCCGCCCATTTGGCCGCCCATGCGCATACCCTTGAACACTTTTGCCGGGTAAGAGCAAGCGCCGATTGATCCCGGCTTGCGCGCGCGGTCATCCTGTCCGTGCGTTGCCTGCCCCACGCCGCCGAAGCCGTGACGCTTCATGACGCCCTGGAAGCCTTTTCCTTTCGATGTACCTACGACATCGACGAAATCGACGCCGTTGAAGATTTCCACCGTAATGGTGTCCCCGAGGTTGTGTTCCCCGTCAAACTTGAACTCGGCCAAGTGAGCCTTCGGTGTTGTCCCGGCCTTCTTGAAGACACCCATCATTGGTTTGGTGGTGTTCTTCTCCTTGGCTTCCCCGAAACCCAACTGCACGGCTTCGTAACCATCCTTCTCGACGGTCTTCACCTGGGTGACAACACATGGGCCAGCTTCGATAACAGTGCACGGCACGTTCTTGCCGTCGGCACTGAAAACGGATGTCATTCCGATTTTCTTTCCTAATAATCCTGGCATTTCAATTAATGTTTATTGTTGTTTTAATTTGTTTGTGGCCGCCGGCCGCCCCGTCGTTCTATGTGTTTGCGGGGAAGGCCTTAGCCGTTTGCTACACCTTTATCTCCACCTCGACGCCGCTGGGCAGGTCGAGTTTCATCAGCGAGTCTACGGTCTTTGATGTCGCGCTGTAGATGTCGATGAGACGCTTGTAGTTGCTCAGCTGGAACTGCTCGCGTGCTTTCTTGTTGACGAAAGTGGAGCGGTTCACCGTGTAGATGCGCTTGCGGGTGGGGAGAGGGATCGGCCCGCTCACGATAGCGCCCGTGGCCTTAACGGCCTTCACGATTTTCTCTGCTGATTTGTCAACCAGCTGGTGGTCGTAGCTTTTCAGCTTGATCCTGATTTTCTGACTCATTGTCTTTTTCTTTTTATTGTTAAGTTATAGTTGTTGTTCAACAAGAGGTTGGGCCGCTGAAGAGTCATTTGCTCAGCGGTCCCTCTTTTTTTCATACCAAGTCAACGCGTCCGTTCACTTCCTCGAGCACGGTCTTTGCGATGCCTGAAGACAGCGGTGCGTGGTGGTCATACTGCATCGAGCTTGTGGCGCGTCCCGAGGTGATGGTGCGCAGCGATGTCACATATCCGAACATCTCTGCCAGCGGCACCATGGCCTTCACTATGCGTGCGCCGCTGCGTGCCTCGTCCATGCCTTCCACCTGCCCACGGCGCTTGTTGAGGTCGCCGATGACGTCACCCATGTTCTCTTCCGGTGTCACCACCTCCAGTTTCATTATGGGCTCCATCAGCACCGGGCCTGCCTTCACGCATGCGTTCTTGTATGCGTTGCGCGCAGCCAGCTCGAATGACAGCTGGTCAGAGTCAACTGGGTGGAACGAGCCGTCGAGCAGCGTCACCTTCAGCGAGTCGAGCGGGTATCCGCCGAGCACGCCGTTCTTCATGGCGTCCTCGAAGCCTTTCTGCACCGAGGGTATGAACTCCTTCGGCACGTTGCCGCCCTTCACCTCGTTGACGAACTGCAGTCCGCCATTTTCCTTCACGTCCCAGTCTGTGTCAACAGGCCCGACGTTTACGATTATGTCTGCGAACTTACCGCGTCCGCCGGTCTGCTTCTTGTAGACCTCGCGGAGGTTGACTTCCTTGGTGATGGCCTCCTTGTAGTTCACCTGCGGCTTGCCCTGGTTGCATTCCACCTTGAACTCGCGGCGCAGGCGGTCGAGGATGATGTCGAGGTGCAGCTCGCCCATTCCCGAGATCACGGTCTGCCCGCTCTGCTCGTCGGTATGCACGGTGAACGTCGGGTCCTCCTCTGCCAGTTTGGCGAGGCCGTTGTCAAGCTTTGCGATGTCTGCCTGGCTCTTCGGCTCAACAGCCACTGATATGACGGTGTCCGGGAACGAGATGCTCTCGAGGATTATCGGGTGTTCCTCGTCGCAGAGCGTGTCGCCGGTGCGTATGTCCTTGAAGCCCACGCCGGCGCCGATGTCTCCGGCATCGATGCTCTCCATCGGCTGCTGCTTGTTGGAGTTCATCTGGAACAGGCGGCTCACGCGCTCCTTCTTGCCCGAGCGTGTGTTGTAGACATACGACCCTGCCTCTACCTTTCCCGAATATACGCGGAAGAACACGAGCCGTCCCACGTACGGGTCAGTCGCGATCTTGAACGCGAGTGCCGATGTCGGCTCGCTCTCAACTGGCTTGCGGTCCTCCTCCTCGCCGGTGTCCGGGTTCTCGCCCACTATGGCGGGAGTGTCCTGCGGCGACGGAAGGAAAGCGCACACATAGTCGAGCAGTGTCTGCACGCCCTTGTTCTTGAAAGAGGAGCCGCACAGCACCGGTGTGCACTCCATTGCGAGTGTCCCCTTGCGTATTGCGGCGATCAGCTCCTCCTCTGTTATCGAGTTGGGGTCGTCGAAGAATTTCTCCATGAGTGCCTCGTCGAACTCTGCGGCTGCCTCGACGAGTTTGTCACGCCATTCCTGCGCCTCGTCCTTGAGGTCGTCGGGTATCTCCGTCACCTCGAACTCCGCGCCCTGCGTCTCGTCATGCCACAGGATGGCCTTCATCTTCAGCAGGTCAACCAGTCCCTTGAAAGTCTCCTCCTGCCCGATCGGTACAACGAGCGATACTGGGTTGGCGCCGAGCACTTCCTTCATCTGCGTCAGCACGTCGTAATAGTTAGCCCCCGAGCGGTCCATCTTGTTGACGTAGCCCAGGCGCGGCACGTTGTACTTGTCGGCCTGGCGCCACACCGTCTCGCTCTGCGGCTGCACGCCGCCCACGGCGCAGTATGTCGCCACGGCGCCGTCGAGCACACGCAGCGAGCGCTCCACCTCTGCGGTGAAGTCAACGTGGCCCGGGGTGTCTATCAGGTTTATCTTGTATTGCTTTTTGTCATAGTGCCAGTAGCACGTCGTGGCTGCCGAGGTGATGGTTATGCCCCTCTCCTGCTCCTGCGCCATCCAGTCCATGGTTGCCGCGCCGTCGTGCACCTCGCCCAGCTTGTGGGTCTTTCCCGTATAGTAGAGAATACGCTCAGACGTTGTTGTCTTTCCGGCGTCAATGTGAGCCATGATGCCGATGTTGCGCGTCAAATGTAAATCCTGTTTTGCCATTTTCTTCTTATCCTATCTTTTTACCTTTTCACCTACTGTGTATCAGAAACGGAAATGTGCAAACGCGCGGTTAGCCTCTGCCATGCGGTGCATGTCCTCCTTGCGCTTGTAGGCGCCGCCCTGGCTGCTGTATGCGTCCATTATCTCTGCCGCGAGTTTCTCCGACATGCTCTTGCCGCCGCGCTTGCGGGCGTACATGATGAGGTTCTTCATCGATACGCTTTCCTTGCGGTCCGGACGGATTTCCGTCGGCACCTGAAACGTTGCGCCTCCGATGCGGCGGCTCTTCACCTCCACCTGCGGAGTGATGTTGTCAAGAGCCTGCTTCCATATCTCGAGAGCCGGCTTCTCCTCGTTCTGCATCTTTGCGGAAACGATGTCGAGCGCGTTGTAGAAAATCTCATACGACGTGTTTTTCTTGCCGTCGTACATCAGATGGTTGACAAACTTTGACACTTTCTTGTCATTGAAACGCGGATCCGGCAGGATGACGCGCTTCTTTGGTTTTGCTTTTCTCATTTTGTATGTTTCTGTTTTTATTCTGCATGGGGCTGTTTTCTTCCTGATCTTCAACGTCTTCACCAAGACATTTACTCAACCTGTTTTTTAACAATTCTCCAGCAAAACTATTATATTATTAAACTCATCTTGCAGACGGTGACGCCCGTCCCTGCGTTTTTCCGTGAAGGGCGGTGGTCAGCCCCAGGCCATCCCCGGCCTTGGCCTGACCGCCGCATGTTTCTCACTTCTTTGCCTTCGGACGCTTCGCGCCATACTTTGAACGGCGCTGCAGGCGATTTGCCACGCCTGCCGTGTCGAGCGTCCCACGCACGATGTGATAGCGCACACCGGGGAGGTCCTTCACACGACCGCCGCGCACAAGCACGATGGAGTGCTCCTGAAGGTTGTGACCCTCTCCGGGAATGTAGGAGTTGACCTCCTTCTGGTTCGTCAGACGTACACGCGCAACCTTGCGCATTGCAGAGTTAGGCTTCTTCGGGGTCGTCGTATATACACGGACGCAGACGCCGCGACGCTGAGGACATGAGTCCAGTGCCGGCGACTTGCTCTTGTAAGCGAACACCTTTCTGCCTTTTCTTACCAATTGTGAAATTGTAGGCATTGTTTTACTTTTTAAATTTATATATTTATTTTCGTTATTTTCAGCAACTTATGGACGCACTTTATCATCCGTACATTTTGAGGTGCAAAGGTACGAATATTTTTTTTATCCACCTAACAATAATAAAATCGTTTTTTTACAGGAATGTAATTTTAACAAAAAATAAACTTAGGGTACATTCTTTAATACCGCGCGCGGCACTTTGCGGCATTCGTTTGCCAATCTCAGCATGTCATTTTCCACAACATAACATGCGTGAATATTCTCCCAGACACAACATTCGGCAGACAACCCCGACATGCCGGGCAGCGCGGTTCATGCAATAAGGCACGGGCGGACATACAGGGCGTAAGTCCCTACAAATGTGCCAGCCCCGAAAGGATGTCAGTCCCTGAAAGGGTGTCAGTCCGGACAAGACAATAATAAATAGTTGCTTTTATATTTATCAAAGGGAATAAAGATATGTGTCAAAGGGAATAAAGATTATGTATAATAAGGTAATAAAGAAAAGAAAATTGGAACATAAGAGCAAAAAGTCATCAAAAAAGTTGTATGTAAAAATAATTCTATATAATTTTGCACCGACCTTATATATATAAAGGTGTAGCCAATGGGCAACATTACATTTCACGACATCAGTGCATTCCTGCACCATAAACGCAGGAAAGAGGAGGCAGTTATGTTAACGAACGTTACCCCCCCCCGGATTGTTATGTTTTATTAACACACTCCCATCGCTTGCCTGCCTTTCCCGGAAAGGCGAGCCTGCTTATCAGTTAATTGTCACACGGGCAGCCTGCACCTCTTGGCAGCATGCGCCTGTCGCACACAGGAAAATTACAAAATCAATAAACTTTTTAAATTATGAAACAACTTAACACGCTTAAAACAAAACGGCGCGGCATCTTCCTCGCCTTGCTGCTGCTCATGGCTATGCCAATGGCCGCACAAACAACCAGCTCGAGATTCGATGTCGGCGATCTTAGGTACGAAGTGCTGAATGCGGCGAATCACACCGTCAAGGTAATACCAAAAGAAAATTATTTGCAATTTACCGATGACTACAAAAAAATTAAACCAGCCTATTTTGGTCAACTGAGCGGAGTTATAGACCTCACCCTGCCCATCATGTACAACAACATCAATTGGAAGTTGACCGAGATTGACGAAAGGGCTTTCCAGTTAGAAAACATCACGGAAGTGAAACTTCCTGATGGCGTGACAAGAATTGGACTTTCTGCATTTTACAAGACAACCTTATTAAGAAAAATCAATTTCCCGGCATCTCTGAAAGCCATTGAAAAGGAGGCATTCTATGAGAGTGGCTTGACGGAAGTCAATATCCCCGGCAGCACGGCAATAGGCGTCGATGCTTTTTTTTCATGCGTCAACATGGAGAAACTATCCATTCCAAATGTGACATACATGGGATATAGGTGTTTCTTTCATTGCTCCAAGTTGGGTTCTGTAACTGTTCCGAAATCTGCAAAATTAGGAAACTCGCCCGACGCATCATTGAAAGACTATAACCTAACCCTAACTGTTAATGTGACTTCAGGTCATCATGCCTTTGCTGATTGCTATAACCTGAAAACAGCAACTATTGAGGACGGCGTAACCACGGTCACTGATGGCATGTTCGAATATTGTAGCGAGTTAGTAAAATTAACCATTCCCGCCTCGGTAAAAAGCATAGAATCTCATGCCTTTAGACAATGCTTCAATCTCATATCCATTGACATAAAGGAAGTGGAAAGTATCGGGGAACGTGCCTTTTGGCTATGTAATAATTTAAAAGGTGACCTGGTTCTTTCCCATAAAGTGAAAAATATAGGATATTCGGCCTTTGGAGGAACCCGTTTCACCGGAGTTAAATGGGAAGGGACTGTCGGCTGTACGATAGATGGTAGTGCGTTTACCGACTGCTACTTCCTGGAATATTTAGACCTTCATACGCTGCAAAGCCCCAAGTTAAAGACAAGACAATTGGGTCGACATGACAAGAATAAAGATAATTTCGCAAATGGATTGCTGTCGCGCACCATCGTTTATCTTCCACAGGGAGTGGACTTCACTTTCTCGGAGGGAGAGGACGTGAACTTCGTCAAAAGCGACGGCAGCGGCAACTTCACCTGCACCAAACTGAGCGTTCAGGATGGCGCCGACTACGAGTTCCCCATCCAATTCACGGCAAAAGAGGCCGTCTATAACAAATGGGTGGTGGATAAGGAGGTAGGACCAGGGCAGATTGGCAATGACATAATTGAATATCCAGACCGCCATGCATATTATGTTGATGACTATCGCATCTATGAAACGGATTATAACGACGGTCATATAATGCCTCTCGCCTCCTACCGCGACTTCTCGGACATCAAGGACGGCAAGAACTGCTTCACCATGCTGCTGCCATACGCGGTAAACGTGCCGACGGGGTTCCGCGCATACGAACTGGAATATCGAGGCACATATAAAACACCAGTACAGGGAGAAGGCACATACAATGAATATTACCTGTTCAGTTCCATAGACGGTAATACGCTCGAGGCCAACAAGCCCTACCTGCTGCGCATTACCGACGGCCAAGAGCACACCTCGGAGGATATTGTAGCCAACAACGTACAGGTTGCGGCATCGGGTACCGACAAGATTGATGACAGTGGCAATGACGTCACCACGCAGCCATCAACCTCCGCAATACACAACTACATCAATACAGGCACGCTCAAGCCACAGGGCTTTTTCGACACCAAGACCGGCCAGTCATACAAATTCATGGGTGGCACCGAACGTCTTAACAACCACTTGGCTGCCAACCTCAACACTTGGCTGCTTAACACGGACGGCATGGGGATTGACGTATGGAGAAAAGTGGAATGGGAGGAAGAGTTTATACCCATTCCTGGCACTGATCTGATTGTGCCGCCAACATCAGTGACAGCGGCGCCGTTCCGTGCCTACATCCAGCCTATTGACAATACAGTGCCAGCCAAACCATTTATCATCCTCACCGACGACGAGGCTGCGGCGATAGACAGCCTGGAGCAAGGCACGCCGCTGACTGGCGAGCAGGGCATATACACGCTCGACGGACGCTACGCAGGCAACGACCTCAAAGCGCTGCCAAGCGGCATATATGTAATAAAAGGAAAGAAAATTGCAAAATAACGGAAAGATGAAAACAGATAACATAAACAGCAAGGCATCAACTATTGGCAAACACGCTTACATCAAGCCAAATGCCGACATCATCAGGATTGGCACAAACTATGGCTTTATGGGAAAGGACAGAATTAGCATAGCCATAGACCCCGATCACCCAGCCACAGGCGACGGCAACGCCAAGCAATTCGACGACGAAGAAGACATGTGGGGCGACGACAGCCAGTAAGGAGATTTTTGCGTCCTTGAACAAAAAAGTGAAGGCGGCTTCACGGTGGCGTATCACCGTGGAGCCGCCTTCGTGGCTATACGCCCGCGAGCGGCATGGTCGCCGCGCGCAGCCACCCGAGGTCGTCGCCGGAGAGGTGCGGCGACAGGCGGTCACGCACCGTTGCGTGGTAGCGGTTGAGCCACCGCAGCTCGTCGTCAGTGAGCATCGCCACGTCTATCGGCGCAGTGTCTATCGGGCAAAGCGTGAGCGTCTCGAAGCACAGGAAACTGCCGAACGGCGTCACCTTGTACGGCATGGCGACCATCATGTTCTCTATGCGCACGCCGAAACGCCCCTCGACGTATATCCCCGGCTCGTTGGTGATCGTCATCCCGGCACGGAACGGCGCCGGGCGGTACTCCATGCGTATCTGCTGCGGGCCCTCATGCACGCACAGGTAAGAGCCCACGCCGTGCCCCGTGCCATGCAGGAAGTTCATCCCCTCTGCCCACATGTCCTTACGCGCCAGTGCGTCGAGCTGCGTGCCGCTCGCCCCCTCGGGGAAGCACAGCATCGCCAGCTGTATGTGTCCTTTCAGCACGAGTGTGTAGACGCGGCGCTCCTCGTCGCTCACCGGGCCGAGGGCCACCGTGCGCGTTATGTCGGTTGTGCCGTCCTCGTAGTGCGCCCCGCTGTCGAGCAGCAGCAGCCCCTCCGGCCTCAGCGCGGCGTCGGTCTGCGGCGTCGCCTCGTAGTGCACTATCGCGCCGTGTGCGCCGTAGCCGGCGATGGTGTCGAACGATATTCCCCGGAACTCCCGCCACTCGGCGCGCAGCGACTCGAGCCGCGCCGTGACGCTCATCTCCGTCTGCCCCCCGGCCTCCACGGCCGGCCGCAGCCACCGCAGGAACCTCACCATAGCCACCCCGTCGCGTATCATCGACCGGCGGAAGCCCTCGATCTCCGCCTCGCTCTTTACTGCCTTCAGGAAAGGGATTGGCGACGGCCGCCGCACTATCCCGCGCCCCACCTTTACGTACAGGGCATGGTTGACCTCGGCGGGGTCCAGGAGGATGTTGTGCTCGAAATAGTCCTTCAGTCCCTGCGCCACCTCGTCATATCCGGCAACGCGCACGCCCTCTGCCCGGAGATACTCCTCCACCTCCTCCGTCATTTTCCGCCTGTCGACGAAGAGCGTCGCCTTCTCTGTGTCTATGAGCAGGTAGGAGACGAACACGGGGTTGCAGTGAACGTCGCCGCCGCGCAGGTTCAGCGTCCACGCGATGTCGTCGAGTGCAGCCGCGAGCATACCGTCGGCATGCTCACGCCGCAGCGCGCGCCTTATCTCCTCAATCTTCTCCCGCGCGCCCTTGCCGGCAAACTCCGCCGGCTGTATCCTCACCGGCGCCGTTGGTATCGCCGGGCGGTCAGCCCATATCGTGCTCAGCGGGTCGAGGTTGGTGCGCAGCGTCATCCCGCCTTCACTCCGCAGCTCGCCGGTGAGCTGCTCCACCACAGACTGCGTCACCACCATGCCGTCGACGCCCACCTCGGTGGAGCGCCGCGCAGCCTGCCCGGTGAGCTGCTCCCCAAGCCACTGCGGTATCGTCGGCGTGCCAGCCACGCGTTCCTTCATCAGCACGAACTCCGTGCCGCGCAGCTGTTCCGCCGCCGCGATGAAATAGCGGCTGTCCGTCCACAGCGCCGCCGCGTCCATAGTCACCACCGCCGTGCCTGCCGACCCGTCGAAGCCGCTTATCCACTCGCGCCCCTTCCAGTGGTCTGCCACATACTCGCTGTTGTGCGGGTCTGTGCCCGGGAAGATGAAAGCGCCCAGTCCCTCGCGCCGCATCACCTCGCGCAGCGCGTCGATTCTCTCGTTTATTGCCTGTTTCATATTCTATCCTATTTTACCTGTGTCCAACTCCTGCTGCAAATATGAGAATACATATCTCGCGCTCTGATAATACAAAGACACGAAAAAAACATCAATTTGAATGCCACAAGACCTCATGGGATTCTGTATGCCTGAGGATATACACGCTGTTCAAACACAAAGCCTTCCATAAGAGACTGGTGCATTGTTATATTGCTGACATTCTGAACAGGCTTTTGAAAGATGCCCATACTTATTGTTGCTGCATTACGAGCACCTCCATCGGGCAACCTGTACGAGAACAAAGCCGTCTTATGCTTGTACTTCGGCAACAAGCCCTTTGCATGATTAAGTTTATCGATAGTCTCCGGCAACTGGTAATCCCTTGCATATTCCATTTTTCCAATACGGGGTATGCCGGTGGTTGGCTGCACGAAGCCATGCAGGTATTCGCTCTTCGTCATGGTAAGTTCATTCAGAATCAAAAAATCAAAACCATCCGCAGACGACAACACGAAGTCACACCTCCCTCCTTCACAAGCCTTGCCTTTCCTGAAATCATTGATATATTTCTCGAAGTCAATTATCTCGACTCTCTTTTCATAATGGTTTTCAAATACAGACACCCCGCCGCCAGTCTTTTGAATGATCCCCGTTCCTTTGTCCTTTATTTCGAAATTCTTCGCGCTTGTGTACTCAACGCGCAACGGAAACTTCAGCGGAACAGCCTTTCCGAAATGTTTGGGATAGTCAACACTAAGATATTTGTATATTTCAGAAGCCATGATCTGCTATTTTATATTAACATAATCATTGTAGATTTCAGCCATCGGGTCAGATAGGTCTATCGTGTTTATCACCGTCTCTCCGCTGTTGTTGTCCGTTGCCATAAGAGAGTGTATTGTTCCGCCTCCGACACTATATACTGCGACCTCATCCTCTGTGATGAAAGTAAATTTTCCCCGAGCCTCCTCACTGTAGCTCGCCCTCAGGAAAACATTCAACTGGTTGACAATATACGGGCTGTGTGTAGCTATCATCACACCCAAAGTCCTGTCGTCCGCCTTGTCATGGAATGCCTGCCTCAACATCATGTCCAGCAATATACGTTGCGAGTTTGGGTCCAGGCTCAATTCCGGTTCCTCTATGTGTATGTGAACATAATTGTCGATTTCATTCCGCTCAATGCCAGGCTTGTAGTCTGACAAGCGGTCTTGTTCGAACAAGTATGTCAATACAGAACGCTGGAAAGCATCCTTGAAAGAGAAATCATTTGAAAAATAATGCATTATCAGCAACAAGGGAACTGCCGTTTGAATGCCCGAGGACGCATGACGAAGTTCAAAAGAGGCAGTCGCATTTTCCCCAACATCTTCCATAACGTATCGTTTCCCGTTCTTTGTGCTCATAATTTTCATCCTCATGCTCATAAAATCCAGGTCGAGCACCTTGGAATATTCCGACGCATCATTGAAGTCTTTGAATGTCTCGTGGAAATAGAAACCGAGTTTCGCGCCTTTGTTAGAAGAAACTTTTGATGCCCACATGGGTATCATACTTCTTGTTTCTGCAATAAACGACTCTTTGAAAAACGTCAAATCTTTGTTCGGAACAAGGATATTGGCGTACAGTTTTTTGCCAGAATAACTTATTTTATATTCATTGCCGTCAGCCGTTCTGACCGTGTACTCGATCTCAGAACTGGCACTTACCATTTTTTCCAATCCGTCATTAAGCAACGAATCGAAGCGGATACGGAAAGGTGATTCGTTGATATTAGAGTTCTTGAGATAAGACCGGATGTTTGCCATCTTATAAATATACCTCATCAGCACCACAATTTTCATTATGGTGCTCTTGCCACTTGCCGAACTGCCGATAAAGACAGTAAATGGTTTAATATCTTCTATTGTCAATTCTTTTATCGGTCCGACATCCTTTATACGTATGGACTCTCTGATTCTCATATCCATGTTTTTATTGCGATACCAGCCACAAAGATAATATATATATTTGTTATTTCCGCATTTTTTTATAAAATCTTTGACTCCATACAACAAGAAAAGCAAATCTATAGTGTGAACTGGCAGTTACGTTATTTGTCGAGGGGTATGCAATTTGTACAAGTCCGGTCTTCCTCATATCATTTTATGGCTGGCTGTTCTTTATAATGTCATCAAACGTCATGCAAATTCGGCGATTTTGGTAAGCAAATTCGGCGAATTTGATCAGTAAATTCGGCGAAATTGGTCAGTAAATTCGGCGAATTTACTTTTCATTATGCCGCGAAACGCGAACTGGATGAGGGCAAAACAGACTGCAACAAGTGACATAATGGAATTGAAATGAACTGCGGGGCGGCGACAAGACAACACCATGACGGCGCAAGACAACCATGGGCAGGAAGCACGTATGGGACAATGCTGTGGCGACTTTTAGAAAATATAACACTTTTATTGCGCGTGGAAAGATGCTTTCACGTTTTTTTTTGCTAACTTTGCAGGCAAAGAAGAATTTTCTAACAAACAAAATAACAAACGAATGGCATTTTTAACAAACGAGAAACTAACAATCGTCGGCGCTGCCGGCATGATTGGCTCAAACATGGTGCAGACCGCGCTGATGATGGGTCTGACAAACGACATTTGCCTCTATGACGTGTTCTCGCCCGAAGGCGTGGCAGAGGAGATGCGCCAGAGCGGCTTCGGCAACGTGAAAATCACCGCAACCACAAAGGCGGAGGAGGCTTTCCGGAACGCCAAGTACATCATCTCATCAGGAGGCGCACCGCGCAAGGCCGGGATGACGCGCGAGGACCTGCTGGCAGGCAACTGCAAGATCGCAGAGGAACTGGGCAAGAACATCAAGAAATACTGCCCCGACGTGAAGCATGTCGTTATCATCTTCAACCCGGCAGACCTCACAGGTCTCGTGACGCTGCTCTACTCGGGACTGAAACCGGGTCAGGTGACGACACTCGCCGGACTTGACACCACGCGCCTGCAAAGCGCGCTCGCAAAGAAATTCAACGTGATGCAGGACGAGATAACGGGCTGCGCGACATACGGCGGACACGGCGAGCAGATGGCAGTGTTCGGAAGCCATGTTGAAGTGGCAGGGCGCAAGCTGACCGACATCATCGGCACCGACGAGTTCCCGGAGGCTGAGTGGGAGCAGATGAAGAAGGACGTGACGAAGGGTGGCGCGAAGATCATCGAACTGCGCGGACGCAGCTCCTTCCAGAGCCCGGCTTATCTCTCAGTAGAGATGATACGCGCGGTGATGGGCGGCGAGCCGTTCCGTTTCCCCGTTGGCACATACGTCAAGACAGACAAGTACGACCACATTATGATGGCAATGAAGACCACCATGACCGCCGAGGGCGCAAAGTTTGAGGTGCCGCAGGGCACCGCCGGAGAGAACGCGAAACTCGATGCAAGCTACGAGCACCTGTGCAAGATGCGCGACGAGCTCGTCACGCTGAACATCGTGCCGCCGGTGAGCGAGTGGAGCAAGATAAACCCGAACCTGTAACACAGAAAGGGAACAGAAAACAACAGGCTGGGATTTTGGAAACCTGATGACGGTTTCCCAAATCCCAGCCGTTTTTTTACACTTGCCGCGCCCACAGGCAATGGTCATGTATTGACGAAACGGAAAGAACCGGTGTCGTAATGACCGGTTTGGGGTTATAGAGGCTTCTCCACTCGGTTCAGCCTCAGCGTCTCTGTGTTCCTTCCGTTCGACTTGCTCATAACGAGCGTATTGCCCACGACGTCCGACTCTAATTCGTAAATGCCGTTGACATCGGTGAAGTAACCGTCCGTAAGCGAGAACTTCAGTCCTTTCAGAGTGAAATTGAAGTCGCAACGCCTGCCGTTAAGCACGTAGACGCCATGGTTGTCACTGTCGAAAGTGACCGTGATTATTTTGCTGCTCTCGACTGCGCCGTCCCTCAGTTTAATGAACGACCCGCTCCACTCGGTGTTCCTCAACGTCTGCGGGGTCAGTATTGCCTCGGGGTCGTCGCCGCATGAGGAGAATGCAAGCATCATGGCCAAGGCCATGAAAAGATAAGTGATTTTCTTTTTCATCATTTTATATATTTGTTTAGTCATCTGGATATACAACGGCGTGCGCACGGCAAATCGTACAAATGCGCCGCGTTAAAAAAGCATAAGGACAACTCATCGCACGACACCCCTCCCGTGCCTAATTGCGCCGGTATCTCCTGTCGCCGCAGTAGCGTATGCGCCCGCTGTCGTACCTGTCGTTTATCACGCTGAAACGCCCGCAGTATTCCTTGGTGCTTATCTGCATGAGATCCAGCAGGGTGTGTATCATGTCGTCGGTAACGAAAGGGCGGGCGGCCGACCGCCGGATGCGTTCGACAAGCCCCGGGCGCTTTGCCCTGAACTTGTCAGACACCCATACGATCATTGGTATCTCGAACATCTGCCGGTTGGGATTCATCTCGTAGTGCCCTGGCATCCTCACATTCTCCTCCATCACGTCCTCTCCGTGGTCCGGGGTATAGACGACGATGGCATCCTTGTCCTCGAACCTCCTTATCACGGCGTCTATCACGCTGTCGTTGTACAGCACGGCGTTGTCATAGTCAGCCTTCTCTGCTCTTATCCTTGCCGTTGCGCCGTACTCCTGTGCCGCAGTGAACTTCCTGCGCGACTGCGGGTAACGCGCGCTGTACAACTGGTGCGCGCCCATCATGTGAAGCACGATGAAGTTCTTCCGGCGTGGCCTTGCCAGCACATTGTCCAGCAGCGGGAACAGAGCCTCGTCGTAGGGGTCGGCAATGGTGTGGTTTCCCATAATCCTGTATAGCGTGTAGGCGCAAGTGTCGCACCGGCTCGCATAGAGCCGGGCGGTGTTGACGTGCTTGCCGGAATATTCCTGGTTGGAGAGCCACGCAGTGTGATAGCCAGCCTGCCGCAATATCGAGAACAGGTCGGTGCTCTCATACCATTCGCCCTTCATCCCACGGCGGTGGAATGTGAACATCTTGCCGAGGGACTTCCTCGTCACGGGGTCCGGGCTTATCACGTCGGTGAACTTTATGAAGTTGCCCTGCCTCTCCCTCGCGCTGAGCAACGGCGTGGTGTTGAGATGATAGCCGTAGAGGCCGAGGTGGTGGCGCGTGACGGACTCGCCGAGGATATACACGACGTATGGGATGGAACTGTCGTTCCGCAGTATCACAGGCTTGTGTCTCAGTCCGCCCTCCATCTTGCTCATCGCGTGCATGTTGCTCACGGCCTTCACCATCAGCAGCGTCATGCCGATGACAGAGCACCCCTCATACCTCACGCGCCTGTAGGTGCTCATGTCGCGGTTAAGTTTCTCGACAACGATGTTGCCCAGCGCCATAAACGCGCCGGCAAGCACCATCGCACTGACGGCGGAGACCACGCCACGCTTACTGCGGAGTTTCCCGGCATGGCGCAATATCAAATAGGCCACGGCCAGCACGGAGACGAACGCCACAACGTACCATGCGCTCATAAGATATGCCATGACATAGCCCGATGCCTCGGACGGTGTCGTCTCGAGGATTATCTCGAGAACGGACTGGTCTGGTACGCCATGGTAGAATATCTCGAAATAGGTGTATAGGAAAAAGAGCAGCAGCGAAACCGCGATTACCACGGCCTGCGCCGTTTTCCGCGCTTTCCCCCGGGGTATGGCGCACAGCAGCAGCGCCACGAGGACGTTGACAACGAATATGTAAACGAACTGCGTGACCACCGTGCCGACATTATCGTATGTTGTCAGCACCGGCAGGTTGCAGCACACCATGAAAATGATGAACGTGAAATTTTCATCCACGAGTTGCCTTGTCGCCTCAAATATCCTTCTCGGAAAAACAGGAATCTTCATCGGTCCGCCTCCAGAGTCGATTTTGTAATGTTAATAGTACATTGCCCGTGCATACCAGCTGCCCTTGTGTAAAATCCGTATGTTCAACAACATGAAAAGTGAATGTCACAATTCCGCGTGCAAAATTACGAATAAATCCGGATATTACAATACTGTTACAAGATTATTACGAACAAGCAGCCCCAACCGGGTGCTCAAAAGCCGGATGCCAAAAATAAAAATGACGCGGAACATGCCGGATTGCAGTATTTTTGTTAACTTTGCACTCCTGAAAAAGTTTCACGCGGAGGCCGCATTGGCGCACGCAATAATTAAAGGAAAGGAAAAATGGCTCTGATAAAGGAAGTGAACGGTCTGAAGCCGCAATGGGGCAAGGACTGCTATTTCAGTGAGAACGCCACGATTGTTGGCGAAGTGACAATGGGCGACGAGTGCTCGGTTTGGTTCAACGCCGTTGTGCGCGGCGACGTGGCGCCGATTGCCATAGGCGACCGCACCAACGTTCAGGACGGCGCGTGCCTGCACACCACGCGGTACACCGGGCCGCTGAACATCGGCAGCGACGTGACGATAGGCCACAACGCCACAGTGCACGCCTGCACAATCCACGACCACGCGCTCATCGGCATGGGAAGCACGCTGCTCGACCACTGCGACATCGGCGAGGGAGCCATCGTCGCCGCCGGCGCACTGGTGGTGGGCGGGACGAAAGTGGGACCGCACGAGATATGGGGTGGCGTGCCTGCCAAGTTCATAAAGAAAACCAAGCCTGGACAGACGGACAACGCCGCCCACTATGTGGAATACATGAAATGGTACAAGGAGTGAGGAACACACCATGAGCCAACCGGCAATGCGGGGTGGGCATTCCATAGTGTCGCCACCGCCGGGCTGCTCTTCAGCGAGAGCAGCCAGGGTACGGGTTACCATGACGGAATGGAGAAATCTGCGTTGCAATGACCGGTCTGGGTCAAAACACTTACAGCAACAATCTTCTTGAGTTTCTTTACGGTTTCATAACCTAAGGCTAATCTTGCGGCATGAAAAACGGCAACAACATTCTGTACCATTTTGTGGCCTTCCTCACCATTGCTGTGTGGGGAACGACTTTCGTATGGACTAAGCTTCTGATAAACAGCGGTCTCTCGCCGCTCAACATATTCATCATCAGGTTCCTCATCGCATACGTCCTGTTGTTGGCTTTCTCGCTGGCAAGGACTCGCGGGCACAAATTCGTGTGGTTCGCCAACAACTGGAAGGAAGAGCTGAAGATGGTGGGATTAGGCATCACGTCTGGCTCGTTGTTTTTCATATCGCAGAATATCGCGCTGCAATACACCGCCGCCACCAACGCATCGCTAATCGTTTGCTCCTGCCCGCTGTTCACGATGCTGCTCTTTGCCGCCATCTACCGTAGCGAGCGTTTCAGCCGGATGCAGGTCATCGGGTCTGTCCTCGCGTTCGCCGGCATGGCCATCGTGGTGCTCAACGGGCGCTTCGTGCTGCGCCTCGACCCACGCGGCGACTCCCTGGCGTTCGCCGCGTGCATATCGTGGGCGTTTTACTCGCTGCTGATGAAGCCGCTGACGGGCCGCTACCCCGCACTTTTCCTTACGCGCAAAGTGTTCTTCTATGGCATCGTCACGGCACTGCCTTATTATGTGATAGAGCCGGGGCTGCCATCGGCGGAGGTGCTGCTGCGCCCCCAGGTGATGGCCAACCTGCTGTTCCTCGGCTGCGTCGCCTCGATGGCGTGCTACCTGACGTGGAACTGGTGCATGGCGAAACTCGGCGCGCTGGCGGTCACCAACTGGGTTTATTTCAACCCGATAGCGACCATCATCGTGGCATGGATGGTGCTTGACGAGCAGATCACGGCATATTTCACCATCGGCTCGGCGCTGATACTTTCCGGGATGTATCTCTCCAACAAGCGCAAGAATGCGGTGGATGGGGCCAAGGCATAGCCCATCCCGGGCTTGCCGCTAAAACGTAACCCCGACACCGACCGTGAATGGAAAGGCGGCAGGGGCCATGCTGCGGTCGAACATCGCCGTGAGCGACTTGTGGGCATAGACCACGATGCCGTTGTAACTTGCCTGAAAGTCTATCCCGAAGCCGAAGGCACGCATGTTGAGGTCTGCCGACTCGGCGTGCCTCCTGTCACTCTTTTTCTTCTTCCAGAACGAGTTCTCGTCGCCATGCATGTCCATTGAGCAGCCGAGAGCGACGCCGAAACGGTCTTTCCACAGCGGGAACAGCCGGTGGGCCATAAGCCTCATGCGTCCGCCGAAATAGTTCAAATGCCCGTAGCGGTCGTCCGCATTGTCCTTCACCACGGCGTTCATGTTCTCGTCGTTGCCGAGGTTGTAGCCCTTCTTGAACATGATGCGCCCCATCAGTACCGACACGTCCCATGTCACGCCGATGCCGTCGCCACCGTCAGTCTGCTCGATCGACATCACCGGGATGCCAAATTCCACCGTGCCGACGCCACGGACGTGCAGGTCGCCGGAGTTGGCAAAGCCGAGCGATGAGCCACTGACAGTCCCCAGACCTACGAAACAGACCGGCGTGAGCGGCTCGTAGCGCGTTTTCTGCTGGTTGAGCAGCGGCGACCTGAAGAAGAAAGTCTTCTCCTCGGTCAAGTCAGAATAGCGCGCCTCGTAGATCTTATCATACTCGTTGCCCTTCATGTCGAGCACCTTGACCGACGTTTCCCAGTCATTCCCGCTTATCACCACCTTGCGGTTGCCATAGTTCACAGTGGTGTCGTTCTTCTCCTCCGCCATTGCCGCCAACGGTAACAGCACGGCGACAATAAAAGTAAATGCCTTCATATACTTACAGTTATAAATTATTGATTTCATACAAACCAGACTATCGCCTGCATATCTTCCGTATCTCGTCTGGCGGGAGATATGCCTCGATGTATATCACCGCGCCCGCCTTGTCGCTAACCCGGCGGTAAAGCATGTATCGGTTCAGACCGCCGTCACGCGGAGGGAAGACATAGAAGCCGCTCTCGACAAATCCGTCGACCACCACCTCCGTTATCTTCCGCGCCCGCTTGCGGTCAGCCTTCAGCATACCCACTATCTCACTGCCATACGCCCGGTAGGTCAGGCTCTTGTAAAGTTTGAGTTGCCGCCCCTTGAGTTTTCCGTCAACCAGCGTCACCATCTTGCACCCTTTCCTCATCCCGTATTTCTCGAACACCGCGCCGACGGCAAGGTTGTCCTGCGCCTGCGCCACGGCGGCAGACATTATCATCACCGTAAAGATGAGAATCTTAAATATGCCCTGCGGCATTGATGTTTTCCTTTCCATATATTCCTTTTTTCACGATGCGGTCCCATTCACCGGACATCCAGCGCATCGAACACTTCATCCTTTTCTATACATACCATGTCAAGCGCCTTCATAGCCTCCGCCTCGACGGTCTGCGGGTCCTCGACACGCACGCCGTCTATCACCGCGAAACTCTCCGCGCCAGTATCTGGCGGGAACATAAGCCAGGCCGCCACGACCATTGCCGCACACGCCGCAGTCTTCAACGCCGCCCACAGTTTCCACCGGCTGCCGCGTGCCGGGTGTTTCTCCTGCTCGACATATCCCGACAATGCGCGAAGCCACCGCATGTCCTCGCCAGCCACGGTTGTGGGCGAGCCGAAGAAGTCGCGCAAGCGTTGCTCCTCGCCGCATGTTGTCAGCCCTTCGAGATACTTCTCTGCAAGTTCCTTCATCTTTTCCTCCTCCCTTCAGTCAATCTCATATATTCCTCCCTTATCGTCCGCCGCGCCCTCGACAGGTTCTGCCTGAGGGCTTCTGCCGTGCAGGACGTTATCTCCAAAATCTCTGATGCCTCATATCCCTCTATCTCCTTCATGCGGAACGTCTGTCTCTGCAGGGGCGGCAGGGCATCGACAATCCGCCTTATCAGTTCCACGTCGTCAAGTCCGGCAACCGTCTCCTCCGCCGCCACGTCTTCCGGTGGCGCCGTGGCGTGCCTCATCCTGACCTTCTCGCGCCGCCGGCTGTCGATGAACTTGTTGCGCAGTATGGTGAAGGCGAGCGCCTCGTTGTCGCCGCGCACATCGAGCCGGCCGTGAATGTCCCACAGGCGCAGCATCGTCTCCTGCACAAGATCCTCCGCGCAGCCGGCGTTCCCGGTCATTGCGGCGGCACGCGCCAACAGCCTTTCCCTCATAGGCACGATTACCTCTATGAAATCCTTCCTTAACATTACGTTCTATAAATAGAACGGGCGTGATGCCTTTTTGTGACATCACGCCCGCCGTTTTTTCATTCACGGAGCAATTGGTTTGCCGGTTTGCCAGCCCCGGCATGTTCCCTCGACACATAATGTTCATATATGTGTCTCAAAGTTTCACGCTGCCGAGTATCTTCTTTGTTGCCCCGGCGTGCGATGCGATATACCCACCGGCAAGCTTTCCACGGCGGCGCATCTCGCCGGGAACGGCTGCGAGGCTGTCCATCCGGGCCGCGAAATCGTAATGGCTGTGTATCTCGATGCCCCCGCCGCACGACTTCAAGGCCTGCGCCTCCTGGAATCTGCCGTTGTTGGGGCCGAAGAACACCGGCACGCTCCACACCGCAGCCTCGGGCAGGTTGTGTATTCCCACGCCGAAGCCGCCGCCGACGTATGCCACCGTGCCGTAGCGGTAGATGCCCGACAGCAGTCCGAAGCAGTCAATAACGAGTATGTCCGCCCCACGTACTGAAGCCTCGTCGGCCTGCGTGTAGCGCGCCACTCTGCGCCTCGTCATGCTCTCTATCTGCCGAAGGTGATCCTCGTCTATAACGTGTGGTGCTATTATCAGTTTCCATTCCGGGTGCTGCTCGAAGTATTCCATGAAGATTTCCTCGTCTGGCTGCCACGACGAGCCGGCGACGAAGCAGCGGGCCTGCGCGCCATCCGCCGCATCACCAAGGAAACTTTCCACCACCGGCAGCCGCCTTGCCTGCTCCTTTATCTGCAGCACGCGGTCGAAGCGCGTGTCGCCCGTTATCGTAACGTTGTCTATGCCTATCGTCGAGAGCAGCGTCCTGCTGAGCTCGTTCTGCACGAAAAAATGGGTGAAGCACTTCAGCACGCGCCAATACTGCCAGCCATACCACCGGAAAAATATCTGTCCCGGACGGAATATCGAGCTGACGCTATACACCGGAACGTTGCGGTGCTTCAATATATGGAGGTAGTTATACCAGAACTCATACTTTATGAAAAACGCGACCTCCGGGCGCACGGCGCGCAGGAAGCGGCGGGCGTTTGTTATGGTGTCTATCGGCAGGTAGCAGACGATGTCTGCGCCCTCGTAGTCCTTGCGCACCTCATAGCCCGATGGCGAGAAGAAAGTGAGGAGTATCTTGTATTCGGGATGCTCGCGCCGCAGTCGCTCAATGATTGGGCGGCCTTGCTCGAACTCGCCGAGCGAGGCAGCGTGGAACCATGCGTAGCGCGCCTCCGGGTCGACTTTCTCCCGCAGTGTCTTCACAGCCTCGCGCTCGCCGCGCCACATCTTGCGCACCTTGCGGCTGAATATGCTGGTTACGGCCACGCCGAACAGATACAGATATATCGCGATGTTATACATTACTCACGCTTGTTTGGCAGAAGGTTCGGCTGGCAGCGCCTCTATGGCACGCCGCATACGGGCGAGCGTTTCCTCCTTGCCGAGGAACGCGGTTATGTCGAACATGCCCGGTCCCTTGCCCTCGCCGACGAGCGTCAGGCGGAAGGCGTTCATCACGTCGCCGATCTTGTAGCCCCTGGCCTCCACCCATGCCATGACAACGCGCTCCTGGCTGTCCTTCGAGAAATCATCGATGCCCTCTATCACTTCGGCGAGCTCCGCCATCACGCGCGGCGAGTCGGCCTTCCAGCGCTTGCGCACCGTCTTGGCGTCATACTCAATCGGCGGAACGAAGAAGAAAGAGCAGAGCGGCCACAGCTCGCGGACGAAGTCAACGCGGTCCTTCATCATGTGAACCACCTGGCGCACACGCGGCATGGACTCCTCCACCCCGTTGCCGACAACTATCGGCGCGAACAAGTCAGCAATCTCATCGTCGCTCTTACCGAGCATGTATTCATGGTTGAACCAGATGCCTTTCTTGAAATCGAAACGCGCCCCGGCCTTCGAGCATTTCGTTATGTTGAACTGCCGCACGAGCTCGTCGAGCGTGAAGATTTCCTGCTCGGTGCCTGGATTCCAGCCTAACAGGGCAAGGAAATTGATGACTGCCTCCGGGAAATATCCCTGCTCGCGGAAGCCGCTGCTCACCTCGCCGGTCTTCGGGTCGTGCCACTCGAGCGGGAACACGGGGAAGCCGAGGCGGTCGCCGTCGCGCTTGGACAACTTGCCCTTGCCGTCAGGCTTGAGCAGCAGCGGCAGGTGGGCGAAGCGCGGCATCGTGTCCTCCCAGCCAAAGGCGCGGTAGAGCAGCACGTGCAGCGGCGCCGACGGCAGCCACTCCTCGCCGCGTATGACGTGGGAAATCTCCATGAGGTGGTCGTCAACGATGTTCGCCAGATGGTATGTGGGCAACTCGTCGGCACTCTTGTAGAGCACCTTGTCGTCGAGAATGTCGCTCTTTATCACCACGTCGCCCCTTATGAGGTCGTCAACGTGGACTTCCTCGCCGGACTCCACCTTGAAGCGCACAACATACTGGTTGCCGTCGTCAATCAGCGCGTCAACCTCATCCTTCGTCATGGCGAGCGAGTTGCGCATCATGCCGCGCGTGGTGGCGTCATACTGGAAATTCTTTATCTCGCGCCGCTTGCACTCGAGCTCCTCCGGCGTGTCGAAAGCAATGTATGCCTTGCCGGCATCGAGCAGGCGGCGGACATATTCCTTGTATATCTCGCGGCGCTCGCTCTGGCGGTAAGGACCGTACTCGCCGCCGAAACCGACGCCCTCGTCAAACTTCAGCCCGAGCCAGCGGAACGACTCTATGATGTATTCCTCGGCGCCAGGCACGAACCTGCTGCTGTCGGTGTCCTCGATGCGGAACACGAAATCGCCGCCATGCTGGCGGGCAAACAGATAGTTGAACAATGCCGTGCGCACGCCGCCTATGTGCAGCGCGCCCGTGGGACTTGGTGCGAAACGCACCCTTACTCTTCTTTCTGACATCTTTTCGCTGATTTACCGGGGGAAACACGGAGGCCTGCAATGTTTTCACACAATCACACCAGCCACTGGCATTATGCCGCATAAAGCACCGGGAAAATGCCCCCGAGGTTGAAATTCCGTGCAAAATTACTTATTTTATTTCAATTATACGATATTTTTTTGTATTTTCGCGGAGTAAATAAATACAAGCAGGCAAAATGAAGAATTTCAACTATAGGGAACCGCACTTCTGGAGAAACACCATGACGCGCGCGGCACTCGTCGCCGTGACGGTGGCAATAATTGTGTGGTTCCTGCCAAAGAACAACGGGCCACAGTACCAGTATGACGCCGGGAAACCGTGGATGTACGGCACGTTCATCGCAAAGTTCGACTTCCCTATATACAAGACCGAGGAGGCCATAAAGGCCGAGAAGGACAGCATCCTGAACCAGTTCGAGCCATACTACAACTTCAGCGACAGCATAGGGGCGGCGGCGGTGAGGCGGTTCGCGAGCGACTTCGCAGACGGGATACCGGGACTGCCGGCGAACACGGTGGCGGTGATTGCCCGCGACCTCGGGCAGATTTACGAGTCCGGCGTGATGGACACGCACGAATACTCCGAGAATTTCAAGGACACCACAAAGATGGTGCGCCTCGTCACCGGAAAGGTGGCGCAGAACATCAGCGCGAAAAACATATACAGCGAGATGTCGGCATACGAGCACCTGTTCATCGACGCCAGGCTGCAGCCATACAGGCAGCAGCTGCAGAAATGCGACCTCAACAAATATGTCGTGCCGAACATCATCTATGACAGCAAAAGGAGCGAGGCCGAGCGCAACGACCTGCTGAGCTCGGTGACGGTGGCGAGCGGGATGGTGATAAGCGGCCAGAAGATAATAGACCGGGGGGAGATTGTCAACGACCACGACGTGCTGGTGCTGAACTCGTTCGAGCGCGAGATGCAGCGGCGGCATGCCGGCAACGACGAGATAAAATTCACGGTCGTGGGGCAGGTAATCTACGTCGCGCTGCTCGTATTCCTGTTCACCCTGTACCTCGGGCTGTTCCGAAAGGACTATTTCCAAAGCCAGCGGAGCATAGCGATGGCATACACGCTGATAACACTGTTCCCGATCATCGTGTCGCTGATGGTGCGCAACAACATTTTCAACATCTACGTGCTGCCGCTTGCCATAACACCGATGTTCATAAGGGTGTTCCTCGACTCGCGCACGGCATTCGTCGCGCACACCACGATGGTGCTGATTTGCGCCGTGGCGGTGAAATACCAGTATGAGTTCATCGTCGTGCAACTCGTGGCAGGCCTCGTGGCGATATACTCACTGCGCGAGCTCACACAGCGCGCGCAGGTGCTGAGGGTGGCTCTCTACGTCGCGCTGTCGATGTGCCTCACCTACCTCGCGTTGCAGATGATGCAGGAGCGCGACGTCGAGAACATTGACATGAGCGTCATAAGGTACTTCTCGTTCAACGGCATTGCGCTGCTGTTCACATACCCACTGATGTACGTCATAGAGAAGGTGTTCGGATTCACAAGCGCGGTGACGCTCGTCGAACTGTCGAACACCTCGAAGGACCTGCTGCGCAGGCTGAGCGAGGTGGCGCCGGGAACGTTCCAGCACTCAATCACCGTGAGCAACCTCGCGGCGCAGATCGCCGACCGCATCGGGGCGAAGGCGCAACTCGTGCGCACCGGCGCGCTCTACCACGACATCGGCAAGATGATAAACCCGGCATTCTTCACCGAGAACCAGGCGGGAGGGGTGAACCCCCTGAGCAAAATGCCGAGAGCAGAGGCGGCGAAGGTGATAATAAGCCACGTCACCGAGGGGCTTAGGCTGGCCGACCAGGACAACCTGCCGAGGGAGATAA
>QWCB01001632.1_pt1 | contig 40602 bp, 49 predicted proteins | sample 1972511 | NCBI WGS metagenome assembly QWCB01 (sample SAMN09866719, study PRJNA288562) | Human gut metagenome isolate term5_stool, whole genome shotgun sequencing... | isolation source: gut | host: Homo sapiens | place: USA: California | reverse complement strand
GTGATATCCTAAAATATACAAATAACGTCATTAATTGTGACATTCACACAAGATACAAAACTAAAGAAACATTATCAGCCCTAGGAGCTCACATTTATGGCTTGTACGAAATTATGAATAGTCCTATTGACGGCTCTGGCTTTAACCCTGAATATGGCCTTTTAGGTTCTAATAAATCAACTGAAGAAAGATTAAAACTCTTCCCTAAAACTGGTCCTGTTTTAATAAAAGAGATCCATGACCGTTTATTTGAACTAACTGGCAAAGATATAGAAGTCATGGTCTATGGAGATGGCGCTTTCAAAGATCCAGTTGGCCACATTTGGGAATTAGCTGACCCTGTAGTATCCCCAGCATACACTAAAGGCCTAGAAGGTACTCCAAACGAAATAAAACTAAAATATATCCATGAAACGAGTGGAGGTTTATATGAAAAATTTAAAAAAAGTTTTAATCGGTTTGGCCTTTATAATCATTGGTGTTTTATGGGGCTTAAATTCAAATGGAATTATCAATATAAGAAGTCTTTTTTTTGACGGATGGTGGGCACTGTTTATCATCGTTCCGTGTTTTATAGATTTTATTACATCAAGAGATAAAATAGGTAATTTAATAGGCATCGGAATAGGTGTGCTAATTATTTTAGCTGCTCAAGATATAATTAGTTTTTCTACTATTTGGAAGTGGTTTTTACCCGGAGTTTTAATTTTTATCGGTCTTAATATTTCTTTTTACGGATTAAGAAAAAACACAGTAACAGAAAAGGTAAAGGAAATAGAAAATTCCGGTGATAAAATAATAAAATCAAGCGCTATATTTTCCGAAGAAAAAATTGAAGAAAAAGAAGAATTTGAAGCTGCAAATTTAGACGCTGTTTTCGGGTCTGTTAAACTTGATCTTAGAAATGCACAGATAAAACAAAACGCCGTTATATCAGCAACGGCTTTCTTTGGTGAGATCAATATAATTTTACCGAACAACGTCAAAACAAAAATAGTTTCAAACTCAATATTCGGTTCCGTTGAAGAAAAAAGGTTTAGAGAATCGGAAAAAGAAGATATAACAGTTCATATCGACGGTAAGACATTGTTCGGAGGAATAAAAGTAAAATGAATAAAAAAGAAAATTCTAATGGACATATTAAAATAATAGCGATTGTCATAGCAATTGCTCTTGCTGTTTCGATAATTTCTCTAATGCTATTTACCGCTCAGACAGTAACCGATGTTTTATACAGCAGCAAAAAAACGAACAACATAACAAATGTTAATAATAAAATTGAAAATACTCAGGGACAAGTGCCACAAAATCTTGAAATAAAAATGTATGCAGGACAAATGGAAATTCTCGAAGGGGAGAAATTTTCTTTTGAAACAAATATTCCCGAGATAAAAACAAAACTTGAAGGAGACAGATTTTTAATTGTAGACAACAGAAAACGTTCAACGGTTGACTCAGGTGTCGTAAAAGTATTTATTCCAAAAGGTAAGACATTTGATACTGTTAGAATAGAATCGGGAGCGGGTAATTTTAAATTAAACGGATTAAAATGTAAAAAGTTAGATTTAAAAGTCGGTGCAGGAAAGATGACATTGGAAAATTTGACGGTTACAGAATCCGCAAATATAGATTCAGGCGCCGGAAAAACTACTTTTAATGACTGCAACATAAATAATCCTGCAATTAGCATCGGAGCCGGTTATTTTGAATATTACGGTATACTATACGGAAAAATTCAAATTGATCATGGACTCGGTAAAGCACTATTCAATATAGACGGTAAAAAATCTGACTATTCAATTCAAACCGACAGTGGACTTGGAACAATGAAAATAGACGGAGAGCCGTTATCCGATGATTTAATAAACAAGTTTAACCCAAAAGCAGATAACAAAATTTTAATAGAAAGCGGCATAGGAAAGATAGAACTTGATTTTAATGAATAATAAAAACATCGATTAGATTTTCTAATCGATGTTTTTGTTTATAAAGATTTTCTTGAATTTGCAATTTCTATTTTTTTCATAACCTCTTCATCCGGTTTTTTCGTAAGCAGTGAAACAATGAAGATGAATATCGATGAAATAATGAATGACGGAAGTAATTCATATATTGCAAAGGCACCACCCAAGTGAGAAATACCGAGTTTCCAGATTATTACGCTCAGTCCGCCGGAAAGCATACCTGCTATTGCCCCGGCTCTCGTTGTTTTCTTCCAGAAAAGGGAAAACAAAATCAACGGACCAAAAGTTGCTCCAAATCCGGCCCAAGCAAACGAAACTATTTTGAAAATAATACTTTGTTCATCAAGGGCAATTATAATCGCTATTATTGTGATAATAACCAAAGTAATTTTTGACATTCTCATTACTTGTTTGTCGGTTGCATCTTTCTTTACTATTGCAAGATAAATGTTTTTTGCAAAGGCAGAAGCAGCGATGAGTAAATATGAGTCTGAAGAACTCATAGCGGCGGCTAAAATACCTGCCATAACAAGACCGGCTAAAAATGAAGGAAGAAGTTTAACGGAAAGCACAATAAATACATTTTCTGCGTCCGAAGCTGAAAGCAGGGTTGTTGGTAATAAATCTCTTCCCATTACACCGATAAATACGGCGCAAGCCATTGAAATTATAACCCAAACAATTGCGATTCTTCTTGATCTTTTAAGTTCACTTTCTTTTCTTATAGCCATAAATCTAAGAAGTACCTGTGGCATTCCGAAATATCCGAGCCCCCAAGCAAGTGAGGATAAAACCATCAATACACTTCCCGGAACAGCGTCATTGAATACCGGTTTGTTTGCAACTACTTGCTGAATACCGGCATCGTTTGTTGCTGGAGAAGCAGAAGCGAAAATATCCAAGAAACCGGGAATTTTTTCAAGATTTGAAATCATCGGAGCAATTCCGCCGGCTCTGTAAATAGTTATTGAAACAATTGCAACCAAGGCGATAACCATTACGATTGACTGAAAGAAATCGGAAACACTTTCTGCCAAAAAACCGCCCATGAAAGTATAAATCAAAACAATCACTGCACCGATAATCATCATAGGAACATATTTAAAGTTAAATATAGCAGAAAAAAGTTTTCCGAAAGTTACAAGGCAGCTTGCCGCATAGACAGTGAAGAATATTAGAATAAACAGTGCCGAGATCATCATAATAACAGGTTTTTTTTCGCCAAAACGCTTTGAAAAGAACTCAGGAAGGGTAATGGAATCATCAAAAGCAACACTGTATCTTCTCAGTCTTTTTGAAATTATCAACCAATTAAAATAGGTGCCGAGTGCAAGACCAATTGCTGTTTGTAAGGCACTCGAAAGACCACACCAATATGCAAGACCCGGAAGCCCCATCATCAGCCAACCACTCATATCGGAGGCTTCTGCGCTCATTGCGGTAACCCAAGGACCGAGAGTCCTGCCACCCAAGAAATAATTATCAGTGCTCTCATTTGCCTTTTTGTTAAAGAAGACACCGATAGCAACCATGAATACCAAATAAAGAATCATGGCTAATAAGATAAAGATTTTGTCCGACGTCATTATATAAACTCCCTTGATTTTTTTACTGTGGTATTATACTTGTTTTATTGCTAAATTACAAATTAAAGACAAAGAGAGCCGGAGAATCCACAAATATATATACGGGCGGTTGATAATCGCCATCCATCCGGTAGCCGGGGGTTATCAACCCCCAGTGCATTGGTTAATCCGCAAATTAAATAATATAATTAAAAAATAGGCAACGGTTAATTTATAACCGTCCGCTCCGGCGTGTGGACGCGTTGCCCGAATTAAGGACGCCTGATGCCACCCCTCACGGTAGCCCGGAATTATTAATCCCGGGAGCCTTGATAAAAAAGGTATCGTGCGGTTGATAACCGTCCGCTACGGTGTTGGTCCGGCGTGGCTTAATATTGTGCTTTTTCGATAGATTTAACTTGAATAATACTATATATAGATTATAATATTATTAGTAAATCATATGTCAGCCGGAGGCGAGTATGAAGCTTAAGTTTTACGGTGCAGCGCACGAAGTTACGGGAAGTTGTTTTCATTTACAAGTCGGAGATAAGAATATTTTTATAGACTGTGGACTTAAACAGGGATCCGATTTCTGCGAAACGGAAACTTTGCCGATTGCCGCCAATGCGGTTGACTTTGTTATTTTAACCCATGCTCACATAGATCATTCGGGAAATATCCCGAGACTTTACAACGAAGGATTCAGAGGAGAAATTCATACAACTGACGCAACGACTTCACTGTGTAAAATAATGTTGCGTGACAGCGCACATATTCAGGAATTTGAAGCTGAATGGAAGAACAGAAAAAATAAAAGAGCGGGTCGCGAGCAATATCTACCGTCATACAGAGTCGAAGATGCCGAAAAATGTATGGAACTTTTTGTAGAACATGAATACGACGAAAAATTCACGCTCTGTGACGGTGTTCAAATAAGATTTAACGATGCGGGTCATCTTTTGGGTTCCGCTATTGTTGAAATGTGGATTAAAGAAAATAATATAACAAAAAAACTTGTTTTTTCGGGCGATTTAGGAAACATGAATCAGCCTTTAATAAAAGATCCTACAATGGTTAGTTCAGCAGACTATGTTATCTGTGAATCGACTTATGCAGACAGATTGCATGAAGGCAGTGACGATTATACCGGTCAACTTGCTTCAGTCATTGAAAGAACTTTAGGCAGGGGAGGAAACCTTGTTATTCCGTCGTTTGCAGTGGGAAGAACACAGGAGATACTATATTTCATCAGAAAAATAAAAGAAAATTCACTTGTTTCAATACCGAACTTTCCTGTTTATGTTGACAGCCCGCTTGCCGCAGACGCAACGGAAATTTATCAAAAAAGATTCATAAAATACTTTGATGAAGAAGCAACAGAACTTGTAAGTAACGGAATAAATCCTATTTCATTTCCGGATTTGAAAATCACCGAATCCGTTGAAGAATCAAAATTTATAAATTCAGATGAAACTCCGAAAGTAATAATTTCCGCTTCGGGTATGTGTGATGCCGGAAGAATCAAGCACCACTTAAAACACAATCTTTGGAGAGAAGAATCGGCAATACTTTTTGTCGGATTTCAGGCTCAGGGAACTTTGGGCAGAAAAATTTTAGACGGTGCCTTAAAAGTAAAACTCTTCGGAGAGGAAGTTGAAGTCAGAGCGGAAATCATAAGCCTTCAGGGAATCAGTGCACATGCCGATAAGAACGGACTTCTTAGATTTTTAAACGAATTTGAAAAAAAACCACAAAAAGTTTTCATCGTTCATGGTCAGAGTGATGTTGTTGAAGGTTTTGAAAGTCTCTTAAAAGAAGAATATAATTTTGATGTGTTCGCACCATACATCGGAGCGGCGTTTGATTTAAGCGATAATAAGGTTCTGAGTGTGGGAGAAAAGAAAATTAAAATTAAGAGAAAGGGTAATGAAATGGGTAACTTTATCAGACCGAACAGTCCTTTTGGAAGACTTCTTATCGCTTATAAGCGACTTGAAAAGGTTATAAGGAACAATGCGGGTGGCGCAAATAAAGATATTGCAAAGTTTGCAGACCAAATTATTGCTCTATGCGAAAAATGGGATCGCTAAAGAATTAACAAACTAATAAGCAGAGATTATTAAAATATTAAAAAACTTTGACTTTCTCAGTAAAAAATGTAATAATTACCTATACAAGTTATAGTAATCTAAACTTTATTACATTATTTAAGGAGACTAAAATGGCAGTTGGCAAAATTTTAGTGGTAGATGACGATCCAAGTATTTGTGAAGTTCTTCGTTTATATTTAGAAAAAGACGGATACAGTGTTTCTATAGCAAATGACGGAGAGACCGCTCTTAAAATGTTTACAGAAATGCCTCAGGACATCATGCTCATTGACATTATGCTTCCTAAGATGGACGGAAATCAATTATGTCGTGAAATAAGACAGATTTCAAATGTGCCGATAATTATGATATCTGCAAAAGAGGAAACTTTTGATAAGGTTTTGGCTTTGGAACTCGGAGCAGACGACTATATTATTAAACCCTTTGACGCAAAGGAAGTTATAGCTCGAATAAAGGCAGTACTTCGCAGAACAAAATCAAAGAACTTTGAAGAAATAAAGGTTATTGAATATGATAATCTTTCTATAAATTTGACTAATTACGAACTCAAGGTGCAGGGTAAGCCTATTCCCACACCGCCAAAAGAACTTGAACTTATTTATCACCTTGCAAGCAACCCTAATCGCGTATTCACAAGAGATCAACTTTTGGATGAAGTTTGGGGATTTGATTATTACGGAGATTCAAGAACAGTTGACGTTCACGTTAAGAGACTGAGAGAGAAGCTTGAAGGTGCATCCACCGAATGGGAACTCAAAACAGTTTGGGGAGTAGGATACAAATTCGATCTTAAATAGAGACATATATGAAAAAACGAAGTGACGACAGTCTTTTTAGCAGATATTTTTCTATAAGTTTTCTGACTGTGTTTGTCAGTTGCATAATCTTGATTGTTTTGTTTGTTTCATTTTTTGTTAATTATTGGGCAAACCAAACAATTATGATATTAGAACGAAATGTGGAAACATTGAGTAAAAAGTCCGAGCAGATGGATCTCCGCTCGGACTATTCGATTAAGGATTCACATAAAAAACAGGAGTTTAAAGAATATTTAAATCTTCTGAACGGAGCAACTTCAGCTCATTTCTGTTTGTGTGACAAAAATGGGAAACCTATTGTTAAAGATGTTACAAACGAAAATTTTGAAAATTATATAAGTTTAGATAAGAATAAATATCAAAAAGTTAATGAAGATACATATTATTCTGTAAGCATGTTTAACTTAAATGATAAAAACAATCTAAACGGATATATCATTGTAATAAAAACTTTACCGAATGATGACGGCTATATAGTCGGCCTAAAGTCTGTTTATAAAGGCTTGTCTGAAACTGTTGTTGCGTTTTTGAAAATTCTTTTGCTTGCAGAGATAATTACCTTCCTTTTGTCAATCATTATCGTTTATGCTATGACATATAATTTAACGATGCCTATTGTTAAAATGACTGAACTCACACAACAATATGCAAAGGGCGATTTCAGTCAGCGCATTAAGGTTAGAGGAAATGATGAAATTGCTACTCTTGCACAGAATTTCAATGAAATGGCATCTTCACTTGAAAACAGTGAGAGCTCAATGAGCAGTTTTGTGGCAAACATTTCTCACGAACTTAAAACGCCTATGACAAGTATTGCCGGATACATTGACGGAATTTTGGACGGAACAATTCCCGAACAAGACAGAACAAAATATTTGCAGCAAGTATCTCGAGAAGTTAAAAGACTCGCAAAGCTTTCAGTTGCGATGCTTCAACTTTCAAAAATTCAATCCGGCTCCGGAAAACCGATATTTGCAAAAACTGATATTACAAAAATAACCATGCAAATTTTGTTTTCTTTTGAAGAACTGATAAACTCAAAGAAAATTGATGTCATAGGTCTTGATAAACTTAAAAGTGAGTATGCTTTCGTTGATGAAAGATTTATTTATCAAGCAATATATAATTTAGTGGATAACGCGGTTAAGTTCACAAATGAGGGTGGATATATTGAAACAAGTGTCTACACTGAGGGTGAAAATGTTTATTTTATCATTAAAAACAGTGGAGACGGAGTAAACGGAGAAGAACTTACGAGAATTTTTGAAAGATTTTACAAGGTCGATAAATCTCGAAGTCAAGATACTAAGAGCTCAGGTTTGGGATTGAATTTAGTTAAGACCATCATTGAAATGCATGGCGGCAAAATTCATGCGACGAGTAAACTCGGTGAATATACTCAGTTCAAATTTTATATACCTAAAAAGCAAAAGTGAGGTAAAAAATGAAAAGAAAAAACAATGGTTTTAAGATTTTTTTAACAATAATAGCCGTGATACTTATTATTTCGGTTTTGGGAATTTTATACGCACTAAGAGGAATAGATTCCGGCGATACAAAGCCTAAACAACCGGTCGGCAGCAGTTTTGAATTGGAAGATATTCCAAATGAGAAAAGTGCAAATGTGAAAACAGGAAAGAAATTGTCGTCAACGCAAGTTGCCGAGAAAGTTACACCGAGTGTAGCAGCTATTGTAGTATATAAGAACAATAAACCTATCGGTCAAGGCTCGGCCGTATCTATGTCTTATGACAAGGAGAAAAATGAAACGGCTTTTATAACCTGCAATCACATTGTCGAAAGCAGTAATATTACAATTAAAATAATGGATAAAGACGGAAAAGTTTATCCTGCAGTTTTAAAGGGCAGAGATAAACCCACCGATCTTGCGGTCGTAGTTGCAAAGACAAATAAATTTCCACCTGCAGAGTTTGGAGATTCAAGTAAACTCAAAGTTGGAAATGCTGTTTATGCTATCGGAAACCCATATAGTTTAGATTTTTACGGAACTTTTACCGCAGGTGTTATATCTTCAGTTAATCGTCCTCTAAAATCCGGAAATTCAATTTATTCACTTAGGACAATTCAACATTATGCCGCTATCAACCCCGGAAATTCGGGTGGAGCGCTTGTCAATGAATATGGTCAGGTTGTAGGAATAAATTCTGCCAAGGTTTCTTCGGAAGCCTTTGAGGGGATGGGATTTGCAATACCGATAAGCGATGCGAAACCGATTATTGATCAACTTATGGCAAAGGGTAAAATTAGTTCCAGAAGTAAACTTGGTATAACATATGTTCCTGCGGGAAATGATAATAAATATTCTGAAATTGTCTCAAAAAATAAGTTGCCTGAAGGCACAATTGTAATAATGTCAATAGATTCAGACAGCGATGTTGGCAAAAAAAATATAAGAACAAAAGACTTAATAACACATGTAAACGGAAAGCCCCTTACAAACCCGGATATACTTTCGGGAATTATTGTCAAGAGTAAACCGGGAGATGAGATAGACCTTTCAATTGCAAGGGTGATGGCAGACGGAAAAGTGCAAAAATTCAATGTAAAAGTCAAACTCGTAGAACAAAAATAAAAACAATATAAAAAAGTGCGATACAAATTTGTATCGCACTTTTATTATGAAAAGTCTTTTTTCAGTTTATCAAAATATTTTATAAGATAATTTTTTATAATCAGCATTCTCTTTAAATATTCTTTGTAATCGTCAATAAGCCAGGGATCGGGAATAATTTCATATTTTCCGATAGCGGCCTGTGACAAAGTAATATATTTTTTCTTGTATCTCTTAGGTAAAAGAACCTTTTGAAACTTAGTCATGCCGATTATAACGTCCGCTTCATCATATCTTTCTCTGTCATTTCTGACATAAGACGGAACATGAGCATCGACAGTTACGGGATCAAGTCCTTCCTCCTCAATTAAAACCCGTCTTGTCTTGTCATTTATTTTTGTCATTTGATTAAAGACCGCAGAAGATTTTACTTCTATTTTTCCGTTTAATACGGGATCATTTTCAACCATTTTGCGAAAAACAAATTCACAGTAAGGACTGCGACATATATTTGACGCACATACAAATAAAATTTTCATAGATTATCCATTCAACGCCTTAAATGCTTTTTTGTTATTTTTATACAAATCCTTAAACACCGCAAAGCCTTTGTCATAGACAGCTTTATTTTTTTCATTTGGTGTGAATTTCTTTGTAACTTTTATGTATTTATCAACTTCGTTCAGATCGTTTATTGCACCTATTCCGACACCTACTATCGCTGCAGCACCGACAGCACCGACATTCTGCGGAAAAGCAACCGTCTCAACATTTTTGCCTAAAATATCAGCTAATATTTGAGATGTTACGTCGGAAAGTGCTCCGCCACCGACAAATCTGACAGTATCAGAAATTTCTGTCTTTTTTGATTGTGCTTCAAGCATCCAACGTTTATGATAACAAACTCCTTCAATAACTGAGCGAATAAGATCTTTTTTGCCGGTTTCAATTTTTATATTGAAAAACATACCGGCCGCATTTGGATCTTCAAACGGGCAACGGTTGCCATGTAGCCAAGGTGTAAAAATAACTCCGTTTGAGCCTGCCGGAACCTGATCGATAACTTCTGACATATAGTCGTATAAACTTGTATAAGCTTCTTCAAATTCTTCCGGTGCTTCCGTAACATCTTTTTTGTCAAGATAGATATCAATTTCATCAAGCGCTAAATGATTTTTTACCCATTCCAAGCACTTGCCCGAAGTCTCAAGTTCGGCAAAATAGTTGTATAATCCTTCCTCTGCTCCCACAATAGCCGCAATCATTGCATTAGCATCAACCATAGACTTGTTTACTATTGTTGAAACCCAACCTGAGGTTCCGGAATATATGTGTGTGTCGCCAAGATGAACAGATCCTGCACCGATACCTATTAATGAGGAATCATTTCCGCCGCCGAATACCGGAATACCCGCCATAAGGCCAAGATCAGATGCCGCCTTTTCTGTCAGTGGTCCTACAATATCGGTTGAATTTATAATTTCGGGCAGATGATCCATGTTTACTCCGACCATTTTGCATACCTGCTTACTCCAACCTTCGTGACCTTTTCTTATATCATATAAAAGAGCGGCAAAAGCGGAATCTTTGACCATAACACATCTGCCAGTGCAACGGCAGAGAAGGTATTCCTTTACATCAAGCCATTTATATATTTTTTCATAAACTTCCGGTTCGTTTTCTTCAATCCATTTATATTTCCAAATAGGATCTTTAACCGAAGATGAAACTGCACCTGTATAGTAAAGATAGGGGATTGCTTTGAAGATATTTGCGCCCGCAATTTGAGGACCGTATGCCATTCCATCTTTTAGCTGTTTTTTTGCTCTCTGATCCATATAACTCATAGCTCTTCTGAGAGCTTTGCCGTTCTCATCTACGACAACAAGTCCTTGAGCTTGTGAACAAAAAGAAATACCCTTTATGTCTTTTGGGGAAATTTTATCTTTGACTTTCTCGTCTGCAAAAATAAGCTGTGTGGTTTCGCACATCGCATCCCACCACTCATCTACATCTTGTTCAGCTCCACCGTTTTCCAAAATGTAAAGGTTATAACCGCAGGATTCGGATTTTATAAGTTCTATTGAATGATCAATTTTGAAAAGACAGGTTTTAACTCCTGTTGTTCCCACATCATAACTTATTACATAGTTTTCCATTATTTTCCCCCTATTTTAATTTCTTTATATCCGTTTTTTCAAATGTGAATGCGGATTCTAAAAATTTAAGCAATTCTCTAACCATTTTTTCCTCATCTTCAAAAATCTCTTCTCCGCAATATATTCTAAGTCTTTCACGATGATAGTCACAGGTGTATGAAAATTGCAAAGACATTAAAAGAGTATCAAAGAAAAAGGCAAATAACTTGGGATCGCAGTCTCGTCGTATATCCCCGTCAGATATACATTTTTTTATGAAAGCTGTGTAGAGTTTTGCGGAATGAGCCTCGACTTCATTGGCAAAGGCACTTATATCATATTTTGGACTGACCTTTGTTATCTCGTTATACAGTTTGACATATTTTGAATTCTTGCCTGAAGTCTTTTGTATGGCTCTTATCAGTTTTTCCGCTCTGACTAAAATTTTATCGTCACTTTCGGCGACACTTTTTAAAAAATCATCGAGGGTTTTTGTCGCCTGTTTAACGCAGGTAAGGAAAAAAGCCTCTTTTGTCGGAAAATATTTGTATAAAAGCCCGACACTTATGCCGGCTTTTTTAGCTATAACATTAATATTTGCAGATTCCAACCCGAGAGTTGAAAATTCATCAATCCCGGTTTGTAATATTTTAATTTTTCTCTCTTCGTCACAACGATCGAACGCTTCTTTATAATATCTGATAGCTAAGGTATCCTTCCTTATGAGTCATCGCTCACTTGTGTATGAAATTTTAACATAAAGCTAAACTTGTTACAAGTAGCAAAAGAAAATGAAAATTACTCTTTATTTTTGTCTTAAATGATGATACAATAGTTGCAAATATATTGTGAGCGACTGCTCACAGAAATGTTAAACGGAGGTTTTTATGGAAAATAATAATTGTGCTATTACCGAATATCCTGATACAGATCAAATTATAAGAGAATTAGATAATCTTATTAAAAAACCTATTTATTCCATAGGTAAAGAAGCTCTGTCGGAATACGAGAGAGATTATTATGAAAAGAAATGTAAAAAATCAAAAGAGATGATTTCGCAAGCTAAGGAATATATTCCGGGCGGTGTTCAACACAATCTCGCTTTCAACTATCCTTTCCCGCTTGTATTTACGAAGGCTGAAGGTGCTTATCTTTATGACATTGACGGAAATAAGTATTATGATTTTCTTCAGGCAGGAGGACCGACAGTATTAGGCTCAAATGATCCTGTTGTAAGAGATGCTGTTATGCAACTTCTCAAAGAATGTGGTCCGTCAACCGGACTTTTTCATGAATATGAATACAAGCTTGCAAAGAAAATCGCAGATTCTGTTCCATCTGTAGAAATGTTCAGAATGTTGAATTCCGGAACAGAATCATGTATGTGTGCTATAAGAGTTGCTCGTCTTGCAACCGGACATAAAAATGTTCTTAAAATGGGCGGCGCATACCATGGCTGGTCAGATCAGCTCGCTTGGGGTATAAGAATACCCGGAACTAAGAACATTCAAGCTAAAGGTGTTCCCGGATACTTGTTCAAACACACACAGGAATTTTTCCCGGGTGATTTGAACGATCTCGAAAAGAAATTAAAGTTAAATGAACTTAACGGCGGAACAGCCTGCGTATTTATCGAACCTATCGGACCTGAATCTGCAACTCGTCCGCTTTCAAAAGAATTCGTAAAAGGCGTTGAAAAACTTTGTCATCAATATGGTGCACTCTTTATCTGCGATGAAGTTGTATCCGGATTCAGAATAGGAATGTCCGGTGCTCAGGGTTATTACGGTGTAGATCCTGACCTTACTATCTTTGGTAAAGTTATTGCCGGCGGATACCCGGGAGCAGGCGGAATCGGCGGTCATAAAGATGTAATGAAACATCTTGGTGCAGGACTCGATTCTTCGGGAAAGAAAATCAAAAAGGCTCTTTGCGGCGGAACTCTTGCGGCAACACCTATTTCATGTGTCGCAGGTTATGTTGCAATCAGCGAAATTGAAAAGAGAAATGCTTGCCGTAAAGCCGGTGAAATGGGAGACAGACTCGTTGCAGGACTTAAGAAGAGCATTGAAAAATATAACTTACCGTTTGTTGCATATAACATCGGTTCAGTATGTCATTTGGATACTGTCGGAACAATGCATTTTGCAATAGACTGGAAGAAACCTTGGGAACTTCTTAATATTTTGAAGCAGACATCCGCAAGACAAAAGGAAATGGAACACATGGGTTGTGCTTATATGGCCGAAGGACTTGTAACCTTGGCAGGATCAAGACTCTATACTTCTGCTGCTTATACACCCGAACTTATCGATGATGCTATTGCAAGATTTGATAAAGTAATGTCTAAGTGTCAAGAGATAAAATAAGGGAGGATACCATGGTTGTCGATATAAACAAAGTTAAAGATCAGGTTATTGAAGCCGGAAAAAGACTTGTAAAAGAAGGACTAATTGCCCGTACTTGGGGCAATGTCAGTGCAAGAATATCAAACACACAGTTTGTTATCACTCCGAGCGGAAAGACTTATGAAAGCTTAACTCGTGACGATATTGTTGCCGTCAATATCGACGATTTGGAATACAGCGGAAACGTTAAGCCTTCATCCGAAAAGGGAGTTCACGCAAAAATTTACAAGGCAAGACCTGACATCAACTTTATAATTCATACACATCAAATCTATGCTTCTGTTTTAGGAGTTTCCGGTGATACTTATGAAATCCCCGAAGGTGAGTATAAGACTCTTGCGGGACCTGTCGTAACCGCAAAATACGGTCTTTCTTCAACCGGCATTTTAAGTGATGCGGTTAGAGATGCAGTCTTGGAAAATAAAAATTCAAATGCTGTTTTGATGAAACATCACGGAACGGTTTGTATGGGTAAAGATTACGAGGAAACTTTCAAAGTTTCGAGAGAGCTTGAAGATTTTTGTAAATCAAAAGTTTCTGCCGTTGATTCAAGAATACTTGAAGATACAAAGGCTTCAAACGATTTAGGCTCAAGTGAAAGATTCGGGAATATCTTTGTGCTTACAATGAAAGACGGAACAAGTTATACATGCGGAGTTGAATCGGGAGCGGGTGTAACTACTCTCGCTCCACGAGTTTCAAAACTTCACGCCGAAATATATAAAACATCTGATGTCAAATTTATCAAACAATATACAGGAAAATATGCGGTTGCTCTCAGTGCAAAGGGCGAAACATTGAGTCCGTTTTTAGATGATTTTGCGCAAATTGCCGGCGTTGATGTAAAATGCAAAAAACTTGATAAAGTAGATTTCAGAACAGATTATAAAGAGATTGCAAAAGCACTCAAAGGCAGAAATGCTGTCTTGATTGAGGGCGAAGGTGCTCTTTGCACAGGTAACACCAGGTCGGATGTTAATGCCGTGGAACTTGTGCTTGAAAAAGAATGTCTGACAAATCTCTATTGTAAACATATCTCTCATGCTTTGCCGCTTTCAAAGCTTGACTGTTTTATAATGAGAACGGTTTATGTTATGAAATATTCAAAACAGGCAGGATATTAATGCGTTATTAAGATAAAAAGAGTGAGCTTTTGCTCACTCTTTTTTATATAAATTTAATGACATTTATATATTTTTATTATAAAATAAATAAAAAGGAAAAAGGTGATTTTATGCGACAGATGGAAAAGAAAAATATAGTTTTATATATTGTTTTGACTTTTTGTACCTTTGGATTATTCGGAATTTATTGGGCATACATTATCGGCAGAGATTCAACATATATGGATGACGAAAATGAAAGCATAACGGTCAATGTTTTACTTATGCTACTATTCCCGATAGTAGGCAATTATTTTTGTGAGAAAAAGTTGGTTTCGGCTTGTGAAAAACTCAAAATGAAGCATGAAGATCAATCCATATTACTTTTAATTTTAAGTTTAGTGGGATTTCCTTTTGTGGGTTTCATTGTTCTTCAAGATACAATGAATAAGATGATTGATTTTTATAATAATCAATATTCGGAGAATGAGAACAGACAGGAACAAAAAACAAGTTTTGTTCCGAAATCAGAGATTAAAACGGAAAATAAAGATACAAAATTAGATGATTTTTCAAAAGAATTCAAAGAATTGGCAGATGACAGAAAAGCTTTAGAAGATGAATCTTTGAAAAATGAAAACACAGATAAAATTTTAAAATTGCTTTATGATGATAAAGGATTGACAGTTAGATTTTTAAATGAAAGATGTTCCAAAGAGCAATTTATAATAATTAAAGAAATCTATGACAAAATAAATATTGAAGAACACGAAGAACTTAAAAACGCCTTTGAAAATCTTTCGGAAAAATATCCAAACGAATAAAAAGGTTAAATAAAAATCGGACTCGACGAGTCCGATTTTTTGTTTTACCAAATCACTTTGGAATCAATATCGCGTTTGCAGAGTTCTAAAAATTGCGGAATTTCCATTGCTCCTATGTCGTCTTTGTTTCTGTGTCTTACGGAAACAGTGCCGCTTTCCTGCTCTTTTTCTCCGACAATAAGCATAAGCGGTAATTTTTCCTGTTTTGCCTGTCTGATCTTATAACCTATTTTTTCATTTCTTGTATCAACTGTTACTCGAAGACAGTTTCTCTCGAGTTCAGATTTTACCTTCTCTGCATATTCTATGAATTTATCGGAAATCGGTAAAATTCTGACTTGTTCGGGAGCAAGCCAAAGCGGGAAAGCACCGGCGTATTTTTCGATCAGCAAAGCCAAAGTTCTTTCATAGCAACCGATAGAGGTCCTGTGAATGATATACGGCGTCTTCTTCTCGTTGTTTTGGTCGGTATATACCATGCCAAAATTCTTTGCGAGCATTTGGTCGATTTGAATTGTAATCAGGGTATCTTCTTTTCCGAAAACATTTTTAATTTGAATATCAAGTTTCGGACCATAAAAAGCAGCTTCGCCGATTCCCACTTTGTAATCGATGTTTAGATTATTTAAAATCTTTTCCATAAGTTGTTGTGAATGATCCCACTGTTCTTTAGTTCCGACATATTTGTCTCTGTCATTTTCGTCCCATTTGGAAAATCTGTAAGAAATATCTTCATACAAACCAAGTGTTTTCAACATATATATGGCAAGTTCAAGACAATTTTTGAATTCTTCTTCAAGTTGATCGGGTCTGCAAATTTCATGACCTTCAGAAATTGTAAATTGTCTGACTCTTATAAGGCCGTGCATCTCACCGGAGGCTTCGTTACGAAATAGGGTAGATGTTTCGTTGTATCTTAGCGGTAAGTCTTTGTAAGAGCGTGGTTTGTTTAAATAAGCCTGATATTGAAAAGGACAGGTCATTGGTCTCAATGCCAAAACTTCGTCGTCTTTTTCTTCATCACCTAAAACAAACATTCCTTCTTTGTAATGACCCCAGTGTCCGGATATTTTGTATAGGTCGCTCTTGGCCATAAACGGTGTCTTTGTAAGCAACCATCCTCTTTTTTGTTCTTCGTCTTCAACAAATCTTTGTAATAATTGAATAACGCGGGCACCCTTTGGAAGCAAAATAGGCAAGCCTTGACCTATAACATCGGCAGTTGTAAAGAATTCAAGTTCGCGACCGAGTTTGTTGTGATCTCTTTTCTTTGCTTCTTCAAGTCTCAATAAATGTTCTTCCAACATCGATTTTTTAGGAAAAGCGGTACCATATATTCTTGTGAGCATTTTATTGTTAGAATCGCCCTTCCAATATGCACCGGTTGTTGATGTCAAGGCGATCGCCTTGACTACTCCGGTATTGAGTAAATGAGGACCTGCACATAGGTCTACAAAGTCGCCCTGTTTATAAAAACTGATATCTTCACCTTTGCCGGCATGCTCTTTAATCAAAAGAACCTTATAATCTTCGCCTTTTTCTTTCATCAGTTTAATTGCTTCGTCTGCACTTAAATTGAACTTTTCAATTTTGAGATTTTCTTTCACTATTTTTGCCATTTCACGTTCTATTTTTTTGAGGTCTTCGGCAGTGAAGGGTTCATCAATATCAAAATCATAGTAAAATCCGTTTTCAATCGACGGACCGATTGCAAGTTTAACATTTTTATATAACCTTTTTACAGCTTGAGCTAAAATATGGGAGGCAGTATGGTTAAATGCATGTCTACCCTCATCACTATCAAAGGTGCAGACTTCGAGATTGCAATTTTTTGTTATCACATATCTTAAATCCTGAGGTTCACCGTCGATTTTACAGCAACAAGCAGCTTTATAGAGAGACATACCAATAGACTTGATTACTTCATAAGCAGGTATATCTTTTTCAAACTCTAAAACACTTTTGTCAGGCAGACTAACTTTTATCATTTATTTTCCCTTCATTTCTTATATTTATAACTATTCATATATCTTAATAATAAAATTATTCTAAAACATTATATAGCATTTTTTCAAGATTGTCACTTTATATAAGTGTTCTTGATTTTAGACGTCGCTTAATAATCATAAGACTTATAAAAGTAAATTGTTGTGTTTAATTAAATAAAGCCGAAAAATACAGATTTTATAAAGGCTTTTAACTTGACTTGAAGTTTTTTTAACTATACAATAGTAGCACAGTGGAAAAATGTTTAAATTTTTAACTAAATTTATAATTTTGATATATTTTTTACTGATTAAAATAAATATATGGGGAGGTGTCTGTTTGGATACAACGTTTTGGATAATTGCTCTTATTGTGGGCATTATCGTATCAGCTTGTGTGGCCTTCATTGCCGGACAGAAGTTTCGCAAAAATCAAGCGGAAAAGCTTATCGGATCGGCTGAAGAAGAAGCAACAAGAATAATGAATCAAGCGCTTACCGACGGGGAAAACAAGAAAAAAGAAAAAATCCTCGAAGCGAAAGATGAAATATACAAACAAAGACAGGAAGCAGAAAAGGAAGTTCGTGAAAGACGAGCAGAAGTTCACAGACAAGAAAAGAGAATAAATTCTAAAGAAGATAATATTGACCGTAAACTTTCTAATATTGAAAAGAAAGAAGAAGTCTTACAGGATAAATTAAAATCAGCAGATCAAAAATTGGAAGAAATTGAATCTCTGAAAAAAGGTCAGTTTGAAATGCTCGAAAAAATTTCCGAGCTTAGCAAAGAAGACGCAAAAGAATATCTTTTGAAAAATTTAGACGGAGAACTTGAACACGAAAAAGCTCTTAAAATTGAAGAGTATAAAAACAAGTTTTCAGATGAATCCGAAGAAATAGCGAGAGAACTTTTATCTGTCGCAATTCAAAGATGCGCTGTTGATCACAGCTCAGACAATGTGGTTACCGTAATAAGCCTGCCTAATGATGAAACAAAGGGTCGCATTATCGGAAGAGAAGGCAGAAACATCAGGGCGATTGAGTCAATGACCGGAGTAAATCTTGTTATTGATGACACACCTGAAGCGATAACAATTTCTTCTTTTGATCCGGTTAGGAGACAGGTGGCATCGCTTGCGCTTCAAAAGCTCATATCTGATGGACGAATTCATCCTGCACGAATTGAAGAGACTGTTAAAAAATGTCAAAAAGAAGTCGATACTGCAATTAAGCAAGCAGGAGATCGAGCAGTTTTAGACATAGGCGTTACCGGAATTAATAATGAAATTGTTAAACTCTTAGGAAGACTTAAATACAGAACGAGTTACGGTCAAAATGTTCTGAATCATTCAATGGAAGTTGCCTATCTTTCGGGCGTAATTGCCGCTGAAATGGGTGCCAATGTAAAAGTTGCAAAAAGAGCAGGTCTTTTACATGACATAGGAAAGGCGATTGACCACGAATATGACGGATCTCACGTTCAGCTGGGTGTTGAGTTTGCAAAGAAATATAAGGAAAGCGACGTTGTTATAAATGCAATTGCCGCACATCACGGAGATGTTGAACCCAAGACGGTCATTGCTTTTATCGTTCAAGTTGCCGATGCAATTTCGGCCGCTCGTCCCGGAGCAAGACGAGAAAACGTTGAAAACTACATAAAGAGAATTGAAAATCTTGAGGAAATTGCCTCATCATTTGATGGTGTAAAAAATACTTTTGCACTTCATGCAGGCCGTGAAATCAGAGTTATGGTTCAACCCGAGAACATAAGTGACGACCGTATGACAATTCTTGCTCATGAAATTTCAAAGAAAATAGAAGATGAACTCGAATATCCGGGACAAATAAAAGTCAACGTAATTCGAGAAAACAGAGCAGTGGATTATGCAAAATAAAATAAATGTTCTTGCACTTGGAGACATAGTCGGAGACCCCGGTCTCGACTGTGTCTTTCGCAACTTAAATAAAATTAAAAAAGAAAACAACATTGATATCTGTGTCGTAAACGGGGAAAATTCCGCGAAGACAAACGGAATAACAAGAGAAAGCGCGACAGACTTATTCAAGGCTGGCGCCGATGTTATTACAACCGGAAATCACGTTTACAAGAAAAAGACTGATTACGAATTTCTCGAATCTATGGATATAGTTCGCCCATATAATTTTAACGATGATGATCCCGGAAAAGGTTATCTGATAATCGATAAAGGCCCATATAAAATCGCTTTTCTTAATTTAATCGGCAGGGTTTATATGATGCCGTATAATAATCCGTTTAAGGCTGCCGAAAGGTTTCTGGAAGAAACAAAAGACTGTAGAATAAGAATTGTTGATTTTCACGCTGAGGCAACTTCCGAAAAGAGAGCGATGGGCTTTTTTCTTGACGGTAAAGTTTCTGCCGTTTATGGAACTCATACACATGTTCAGACATCCGATGAACAAATTCTTAAAGACGGAACGGGATACATTACCGATCTTGGTATGTGTGGAAACGGCGACAATGTAATAGGCGTGGATTATAATGTTATTATAAAAAACTTTACGACTTGTTGTCCGCATTATTTTACCTTTGAAAAAGCAAGACCAAATGCACAGAGCATAAACGGTTGCATTTTTCAGATTGATGTAAACACCGGAAAAACACTGAAAATAAAGAGAATTAAGGTTGAAAATTTATGAAAAAACTTCAAAAGTTAATTGCATTAATTTTAGTTTTATTTTCATTATTATTTCTGTTTTCATGCAATAAAGATAAGAAAAAGCAGGGACATAGACCGGGAATATTTGAAAAGCAGAGAGAAATAAGGCTGCCCTATTCGAAGCAGGACGGTCTAAATCCTTATTTTGCAAAATCAAGGGTAAATTATAATTTATTTCCTCTTCTTTATGAATCTTTGGTTACTTTAGATCAGAATTTCGCCACAAAAAATGTTGTTGCGACAAATATTGAAAACAAAGGTTCGTTCATTGATGTTACTGTTGATAAAAAGAAATTTTCACCAAATGATGTAGTCTATTCTTTTAATATGGCAAAAGCTTCTCCACTTTATGCTCCTATGCTTGCAAATGTTGATAAAGCCACAATAAACGGCAATGACAAAGTTAGATTCAGTCTAAAAAGTCCAATGCGGTTTGCTGCAAAAACTTTGACTTTTCCGATAGTTGAATCAAGAACTGCCGATACAAAAGATATGGTTCCACAGGCAACGGGAATGTATGTAATATCCGGAGAAACTCTTGAAAAGAATAAAAAGTCAGATGTTAAACCAACAACAGAAAAAATTGCTTTATACAACATTAATGAAGATCCTGCCCTATATTATGCAATGCAAGTCGGGAATATAGACGCATATTATGATCCTTTGACAAAAGAAAATTTAAAAGCCTCTCCCACTCAAAGAGCTGCCGTCAGCACAAGTAATCTGGTTTGCCTTATGATTGGTCCTAACTTGACAATAAATGCCGCACAGAAGAAATATATAAGTGCTAATTTTACAAAGAAGCAATATTCCTTGATATTCTGCAAGGACAATAATATTAAAACAAATTCGGGAACTGTTATTGCAAGTCAATTAAATAATGCCGGAATAAAAATAAAAGCCGAAGCTTTGACGTATGATGAATATATGTCAAGAATGAAATCGGGCAGATATGATTTTGCATTAGCTGAAATAAAATTGACCGAAGATATGAACTTGACACCCGTTATTACAAATAAAAACTTTAAAAATATTTATGACAGCTTTGAAAACGGAACTTTGCCGGTTGAGCAATATATAAAATCATATTATGACGATCCTCCGTTTATTGCACTCGGACACAAAACCGGAGTTTTGGTTTACTCACGACTTATAAAAGAAAATGTTTCGGCTTGTGATGTGAATGTTTATGGCAATTTCCAAAATTGGCATATAAAAGAAACAAATTGATATGGTTGACTTAAATAAAGAAACAATCAGATATTTAAAGGGAGTAGGTCAGACAAGAGCGGAAAAGTTTCAAAAATTAGGAATTGAAACTGTCGCTGACCTGCTCACTTTTTATCCTAAAAGATATGATGACTTGACAAAGGTCGTCAAATTTTTAGATGCACAAGCAGATGAAAAGGTTGCGGTTGTTGCCACTGTTATGGGACAAGTAGAGTATTTCAGAACGGGCAGGGGATTAAAAATATTTTCTTGTCATGTAATAGACGAAGATAATACGATTGCAAAAATTACTATATTTAACAAGGTGTTTGACGCAAAAAAATTACATCCGGGAAACAAATATGTCTTTTTTGGAAAAGTTAAGCGTGATATCTACGGAATAAAGATGGATTCACCCGAGGTTTTAGATTTTTCGTATTGCAAGATAAGACCTGTATATCAACAAACATCGGGGCTAAACAGTAAGTTTATCTCTTCTTGTGTTTTTAGCTCTATTTCAAAGTATCAAAATTATATTTTAGATCCTTTGCCGAGTGATCTAAAAATAAATTATAAATTCCAAGATAAGAATAAAGCCATAACTCAAATGCATTTTCCTGAAAATTTTGAAATTTTGGAAGAGGCAAAAAAGCGACTTATTTACGAAGAACTGTTTGTTTTTTCTCTCGGAGTATTGAAACTCAAAGGTATGAAAAAAAGACAAACAAAGTCGGTAATAAAAAAAGACTTTTCTTTTTCTTTTGACAAATTAGTGCCATTTGAAGCGACGGAGTATCAAAGACAGGCATTAAATGAAATAATTGATGATTTAAAATCACCTTATCCTATGAGAAGGCTTTTGCAGGGAGATGTTGGTTCCGGTAAAACCTATGTTGCGGCGTCTGCGGCATATACAGCAGTTAAAAATAATTTTCAAGTTGCTTTTATGGCGCCGACGGAAATACTTGCAAATCAGCACTTTGAAACATTAAAAGATTTTCTTAAAACCGAAAAAACAGAAATTGCACTTTTGACGGCTTCGACTAAGGCAAAGGAAAGAGCAGAAATCTTAAACAGACTGAAGTCCGGAGAAATTAAAATTATAATCGGAACACATTCGCTGCTGTCCGATGATGTTGTTTTTAATAATCTTGGTTTTGTTGTAACCGATGAGCAGCACAGATTTGGCGTTTTACAGAGGAAAGCTCTTGAAATAAAAGGCAAAGAACCAAATGTGCTTGTTATGTCGGCAACGCCTATTCCCAGAACACTCGCTTTGTCCGTTTATGCTGATTTAGACATAAGCGTTATGAAAGGCAGACCGACAAACAGAAAGAAAATTAAAACATATAAAATTGACTCTAATATACGTCAAAGGTGCTTTAATTTCATAAAAGATCAACTTGATTCCGGTTATCAGGCCTACATAGTTTGCTCGTTGATTGACGAAAACGAACATTTGGACGATCTTATTTCTGCAAAGGAATACTATAAAAAAATAAAAAACGGACCTTTTAAAAATTATAGAGTTTCTCTTTTACACGGGCAGATGAAAAGTAAAGAAAAAGAGAAAATAATGCAGGATTACAAAGACGGTAAAGTTGACTTGCTTGTGTCGACTACTGTAATAGAGGTCGGAATTGATGTTCCAAATGCAACGGTCATGTTGATAGAAAACGCCGAACGATTCGGACTGTCGGCACTTCATCAGCTAAGAGGCAGAATCGGACGAGGAGAAGCACAATCTTATTGTATATTGCTTACTGATAATAAAACGGAGAAAACTACAAAAAGACTTGATGTTTTAATTAAAAGCGATGATGGATTCGTGATAAGTCAAGCTGATTTGAAGCTTCGTGGTCCGGGAGATTTTTTCGGATCCAAACAACACGGACTTCCGGATTTCAAAATTGCTGATATGTTAAACGATATGACTGTCTTTAACAATGCAATGAGTGACGCCAAGAAAATTTTAAGTGAAGATTTTCAGCTTGAAAAATCTGATCATCAAATTTTGAAAGCAGAAGTTGATGAAATGTTTAAAAATGTATAAAAAAATCCCTCAGGCAAAAGCCTGAGGGAAATTATATTGTTTAAGAAACTTTCTTCATCTCTGTAAATTTGTTATCTTCCTTGTCTGTGAAAGCTTTGTAATTTACCTTGTTGAGATTTTTTGCATCGCTTTTGTTTCTAAAATATCTGTAACCAAAATATATTGAAACTGCACCTAATACAATCAGAAGCAAAAAGGCAACAATTTTAAAAATTTTCTTGCTCATATCGTTCCTCCAAATAAATTATCTTGAATTAATTATAATATTATAAAAAAACAAGTCAAGATTCTTTATTCATCTTTGTATCCAAAGAAGATTTTTTTCTTGCGGCATTGTTCTTATGAATAAGACCTTTAGTAGCAGCTCTGTCTATTTTTGAAATTGCATCGGTATATAATTCTTTTGCATTTTCAGATTTGTTTTCAATAGCGGCATTTGCCTTTTTAATAGAAGTTTTCAAAGCAGACATATCCGATTTATTGCGAATACGAGCCTTTTCATTAGTAAGAATTCTCTTTTTTGAAGATTTTATGTTTGCCATTTTGCACCTCCCGTTTTGTTGTCTACAGAGAAGAATAATATCATCTTTTTGAAAAAATTGCAATGTTTTATTTGATTAGATTATGTTATATATTATTGTATATTCGATTTAATAAATTTATTCCGTCTGATTATATGTTTTTAGTTGAGGAGAGATTATGAAAATAAAAGGTTTACAAAAATTAACTTTACTTGATTACCCGGGACACACTGCCTGCACTGTTTTCACATATGGATGTAATTTCAGATGTCCGTTTTGTCATAATGCTTCTTTGGTAATAAAACGAGATAATAAAGACGACACCGAGATTTCCGAACAGGAATTTTTTGATTTTCTCAAGAAAAGACAAGGACTACTCGACGGAGTTTGCGTTACGGGAGGAGAACCGACTTTACAAAAAGATCTGATTGAGTTTTTGAAGAAAATAAAGGCTCTCGGATATTTGGTAAAACTCGATACAAACGGATATAATCCGGAAATTTTAGGTGATATTTTAGATAATGGAATCTGTGACTATGTTGCCATGGATATAAAAACTTCTCCGGAAAATTATGACAAAGTCAGCGGAGTGAATGACTTGAATTTCGATAAAATAAAAGAAAGCATTAAACTGATTCGTGATTCCAAAATTGACTATGAATTTAGAACAACGGTTGTTGAAAATCTACATAACGAAAATGATTTTGAATCAATAGGGAAAATTCTTGATGAAAACGATAATTATTATTTGCAATCCTTTGTCGATTCGGGAGATTGTATAGAAAATAATTTCACGGCGGCGCCGGAAGATGTAATGGCAAAATACCTTACAATAGTAAAAAAATACGCGCCAAAATCTAAACTTCGTGGAATTTGAACAAAAAATCTTGAAAAATTGTACATCTTTATCCACAATATATAGTGGTTGAGGCTTGACTTCGTCCACCATTTATTGTATCTTGTATAAGAAAACAAAAGAAAAGAGGCATGTTATGTACAAGGTAATTAAGAGAGACGGACGAGTTGTAGATTTTAATCTTCAGAAAATAAAGAGTGCCATTCAAAAAGCTTTTGAAGCAACAGAAACAAATTATACTGATGAAATCCTTGATATGCTTACTCTGAGAGTAACAGCTGAATTTCAAGAGTTTATTGTAGACGAAAGAATTCATATTGAGAAAATTCAGGACAGCGTTGAGAAACTTCTTTCAAAAGCAGGATATGAGAATGTTGCAAAGGCATATATCCTGTATCGTAAAAAGAGAGAAAGCTTAAGAAATGTAAGCAAAACTGTTCTTGACTATAAAAAGACGGTTAATGACTATCTTAAAATCAATGACTGGAGAGTTAAGGAAAATTCAACCGTTACATATTCAGTCGGCGGATTGATTTTGTCAAACTCAGGTGCGGTAACCGCAAACTATTGGTTGTCTGAAGTTTATGATGAAGAAGTTGCAAATGCTCATAAGAATTGCGACATGCACATACATGACCTTTCGATGTTGACCGGATATTGTGCAGGCTGGAGCCTTCGTCAACTTATTGAAGAAGGACTTGGCGGAATACCCGGAAAAATCTCATCTTCACCCGCAAAACACCTTTCAACTCTTTGCAATCAGATGGTTAACTTCCTTGGTATCATGCAAAATGAGTGGGCAGGTGCTCAGGCATTTTCTTCCTTTGATACCTATCTTGCACCGTTTGTAAAGGTGGATAACCTTACATACAAACAGGTTAAGCAGGCCATTCAATCTTTTGTTTATGGCGTAAACACACCTTCGCGTTGGGGAACACAAGCGCCCTTCTCAAATATAACACTTGACTGGACATTACCAAATGACCTTGCCGAGAAACCCTGTATTGTCGGCGGAGAAGAGCAGGACTTTAAATATAAAGATTGTAAAAAGGAAATGGACCTTATCAATAAAGCCTTTATTGAAATAATGATAGAGGGCGACGCAAACGGCAGAGGTTTCCAATATCCTATCCCGACTTACTCAATTACAAGTAATTTTGACTGGTCCGACACAGAAAATAACAGACTTCTATTTGAAATGACTTCAAAATACGGAACTCCTTATTTCTCAAACTACATTAATTCCGATATGGATCCCTCGGACGTTCGTTCAATGTGTTGCAGACTTCGTCTTGATCTCAGAGAACTCAGACGCAAATCAGGCGGATTCTTCGGTTCCGGTGAATCAACGGGTTCTGTTGGTGTTGTTACCGTTAATATGCCGAGAATCGCTTATACATCTAAGAATGAAGAAGAATTTTACAGAAAACTTGATCACGTTATGGATCTCGCAGCGCGTTCACTCAATACAAAGCGTCAAGTCATAAGCAAGCTTTTGGATGCAGGACTGTATCCTTATACAAAGAGATATTTAGGCTCTTTTGAGAATCACTTCTCAACAATCGGACTTGTCGGTATGAATGAAACTTGCATCAATGCAAGATGGCTTCGTAAGAACTTAATTGAAAATGATGCAAGAGAGTTTACAAAGCAGGTTCTTGATCACATGCTTCATAGACTTCAGGATTATCAGGAAGAATACGGCGATCTTTATAACTTGGAAGCAACACCGGCAGAATCAACTGCTTATCGTCTTGCTAAACATGATGTTGAAGAATTTCCGGAAATCATTACTGCTTCTGAAGGCAAAACACCTTATTATACAAACTCAAGTCATTTGCCGGTAGGATACACAGAAGATATCTTCTCAGCCCTTGACCTTGAAGATGACTTACAGACAAGGTACACTTCCGGAACTGTGTTCCACGCATTCTTGGGAGAAAAACTTCCGGACTGGCAAGCAGCGGCAAATCTTGTCAGAAAGATTGCAGAAAACTATAAACTTCCATATTTTACACTTTCACCCACATACTCAATTTGTAAACATGACGGATATATTGTCGGAGAACACTTCAAATGTCCAAAATGCGGTGAAACAGCCGAAGTATATAGCAGAATCACAGGATATTACAGACCGGTTCAAAACTGGAATGACGGAAAAGTTGAAGAATATAAAGACAGAAAAGAATATGTTATTTCAAATGATGACACACCTATTCTCTTTACAACTTCCACTTGCCCAAACTGTAAAATAATCAAAAAGATTTTAGCAGAGCAGAATGTTGAGTATGTAGAGATAAATGCAGAAAAAAATATTGAAATGGCTAAAAGATTTAAGCTCAGACAGGCACCGTCGCTTGCAATAAAAGCCGGAGACGAATATCAAGTATATGCCGGAGTTGACCAAATCACAAAGGCCTTGGCTCAAGTAAAAGCTTAAAACATAAAAGCAAAAAGCACCCGGAAGGGTGTTTTTATTTTGCATAAGATGAAAGGTCTTTGTATTATTTCGAAAAAATATTAATAATTTGAAAACGATAAAATACTTTAGTAAAATATATATAATTAAAATAACCAAGAAAGAATCAAGTTTGATAAATTCTTTCTTTTGAAAAATAAGTAGATTAGGAGGATAATATGAGAAAAAATCTTAAAAGATTTGAAAGACCTGAATTAAAAGCTCTTTATAATAAATTATACAATAAAATATCTGAATATGAAGAAGATGGTGACCAAATATATTGTATGATTGTTGCTGCCTATCAAGCAAATGATAAACCGATAGAAACAACGAATAAGTTATATGATTATCTTTGTGATCCTGACACAATAAAAACAAGGCATAAAATAAATGAATATATTTTGGAAATGGACACGGAGTTTCAAGAAAGATGTAAAAAAGTAGAAATGATGGAAAAAGCCGATAAATTAAAATTTTGAAAAATATGAGGAAATGTGGTATGGCAAAAAAACAAATAACAGACCCAAAAATTAGAGCGCTTTGCCAAAAGGTTCATAAGAAACTTAGAGAATTTGAAAAAGATGAAAGCCAAATACGTGGAGCTGTAACTTTTGCATATAAGGCGAATAATAATCCACAAAAAACATTAAGTGAACTGTATGATTATCTTTGCGACCCAAAAACTTCAAAAACAAGGAACGATATAGGTGAATTTATTTTAGAAAGGGACACAGAGTTTCAAGAAAGATGTAAAAAAGTAGAAATGATGGAAAAAGCCGAAAAATAAAATTTTTAATAACGATAATTTTATAAAGACACTTAGGGTATTTCCCGCACACGCGGGGGTGATCCTAATGAGTTTGTAACGATTTTGAAAGGAGGTAGTGATAATGCTAGGATTAAGAACACAGGAAAACAGTGAATTTATTAAGTTTTTTAAATTAGTCCAAGATGAAGCTAAAAAATTAAATAAAGTTTTCTTTTTAGATTTTGGTCAATGTGATGATATTGAGTTTAAAGGCATGGAAGTAGATTCTTTGTTCGGTTGGTTAATACCTGATGAGGATGTAGAAAAGTTTAATACTGAATTTATTAAGAAATCTAATCTTTCAAAATGGGATGAATACTCTACTTGGGCAATTCCAAGAATAATAGATAATAAATTGAATGTTGTCTTTGAATAAGCATAGCTAAACTTACAGATGTAGTAAATTAGATGTGCTTTTTAATGCAAATAATCGTGAGTTAATCGTGTAAAATACACACATTAATCTGCGCGATTAATTTTATAAAGGGGTTTGATACTTTGAAAAAATACGGAAACCAAACTCCAACGAAGTCAGTAGTTTTAGATTATAAGAAAACACTTGGTCAAGAGGCAGTAGATCTATATAAAAAAACCGGAAGAAATCCATACCATTGGCAAGAAAAGATGATAAATAATCTCTTTGCTATGAGTATTTCCCGCACACGCGGGGGTGATCCTGGACTAAAAAAGTTAAATTCAATAAAAAAGGTGTATTTCCCGCACACGCGGGGGTGATCCTAAAAAGATAAATACAATATAATATAAAAAAGAGGTGATAGTATGAAATATGTTACAGGTCTTTATGCTTTAAATATACCTTGCAACTTGAATACTTGTGCCGATTGGCACGCATTATCTTTAGATTGGAACAACATTAATATAAAAGATAGTAAAAATAGTATTTATAAAGATTATGGAATTGAAAAAAATAAAACGATTCCTTTTAATAAAGAAAAGAATAATGTTGCTAATCATATAAGGGCAATACTTGATTTAATGATTGACGGAAAAACAGATTTTCTTAAAAATATGCGAAAAGATTTTTTACTTGATGAATATAAAGAAGAAATTTTTAAGCAAGTTTATAAACTGCGAAACAATAAAAATTGGTCGGACATAAATAAACTTATGGAAAATGAATTTTTATTAAATTGGTTAGATTTTTTAAAGGAGCAAAAAAAATGAACGATTATCAAATAAAACAACTTGAAATAATGGAAAATTTTTTAAAAGATTTAAACAGAGAAACTGCTTCATTTGTTTTAAAAGGCGGAACGGCTCTTATGTTGTGCTATGATTTAGATAGATTTTCAGAAGATATAGATTTTGACGGAACTATTGAAAAAATAAAACCTTATGTAGAAAAATTTTGTTTTAAAAATAAATTTGATTTTAATGTAAAAAAAGATACTTCAACTACTCAAAGATACACAGTTCATTTTAATCAAAACTACAAACCGTTGAAAATAGAAACTTCATACAGAAATAAAATCATAGATAATAAAGTTCAATGTTGTATCAATGGAATTTTAACCTATAATATAGATTATCTTTGTAAATTAAAGATATTAGAATTTTTAGGTAGAAATAAAATTAGAGATTTATACGACCTTGTTTTTATCGGTAATAACTATGCGGAAGATTTAACTAACAATACAAAACAATTATTACAATCTGCTTTTTTTGAAAAAGGCTTTGATTATATAGATTATCTTGTTAAAACACAAAATGATGATTTAATAGATGAAAGAAAAATTTATAACGATTATTTAAATTTGTATGATAACTTAAATTTAATTAGAAATGACGACTTTGACGAACAATGTTACGAGTATTTCCCGCACACGCGCGGGGTGATCCTATCTGTCTAACATCTCTTGCAGGAATGCTGCAGTGTTTCCCACACATGCGGGGGTGATCCTATTTTATAGTGATTTTTTTGACGTATTATGCACAATATGATAATATGTAGATAGTTCAAAGGAAAGGTGGTGAGAAAATTGGAAAGAATAAAAAATAATCTTTGAAGTAACAAGTTTATTGATATCAATTCTAAGTTTGATATTACAAATACTTGAATACTTCAAAGATTAAATTTCCCGAGGAGAGCGAAAGTTCCCCTCACAGCATGAAAAATATTAACATATTTAGGAGGTAAAAGCAAATGAAAAAAAATATTTTAATTTTACAAATTATTTTATGGCTTGTTTTCGTAGCAATTTCCTTATTTTTATTGATAACCGCCAACAGTTTGACACTTAAAATTTTACAGGCGTTGATTATGATTGTCGGAACTTTAAATCTTATTTTAGCAATTTTAAATTACAAAAAAGGTGAAAACAATGGCAAATAAAGATTTCAATCAAATCAATTATCAAAATGAATGGCTTAAAAAGAATTATTCATATGTTAATTTAAGAATACCTAAAGAACAAGCTATCGAGTTTAAACAGGCTTGTAAGACCTTGGGAGTTTCGCAAAGGTCTATACTTTTAGAAGCTGTAGAAAAAACAATAAAAAAAGTAAGGGAGTAAGAAAAGTATTTCCCGCACACGTGGGGGCCTATAAATTTTATTTTGTCTTTATTACACAGTTGTTCTTTTTATATAGACAACATCAACTTTAATAAAAAAGAGGACTGTAAAAACAGTCCTCAATATTTTTCTAATGATGAGAATTTTACATTTCATTTACGGCGTGTTGTCGTCAGATAAATCAGAAATGTCATACTCGTTAATGTTTTCATAAAAAAATGATTGTTGAACACCACGCATATATATCTGTCTATTATTAATATCATTTGTTAAAGCTGATTTTATTAATATTTTAAGTTCAATATTATTAACTGGACTTCTTTCCATAGCACTTAAATAATCATATTTATTTATTTTTTCCCAAACAACACATTTGCTTAATTGATTTTTTAAAATTAAATCAAGCCATATTCTTGTTGCCCTGCCGTTACCTTCTCTAAAGGGGTGTAAAATATTCATTTCAGTATATTTATCAATAATTTCATCAAAGGTATTCATAGGCATTTTGTCGATAATTTTAGCGTTTTGAACTAAAAAAATAATAGGGCAAAATCTAAAGTTACCTTTTGCTATATTGACGGTTCTTAATTGTCCTGCGAAATCAAAAATATTTTGAAATAAATAATAATGTATTTCTTTAAGTCCTTTCAAAGTTCCGATTTCAATATTATCCATACTGCCACTTTCCCACAAATCAATCGCATTTTGTTTTGATAATAATTCTTCATTTTTCATTTTTTCACTCCTTAAATATTATTATATAATAAAACAATGGGATGGAGAGAAGTTATAATCGTCTGATTCGCCAAATAATTTTGCTTTGTTTTTAGTTAGAATGAAGTATAAAATCGTAATAAAAAGATAAACTGATATGATATAATTAAAGTTAAATAAAGGAGTTTCTATGTATAACGAAGAATTATTAAAAGAAATCAAGTCTAAAAAATCTCTTTATAATAAATATGGTCTTAATATAGAAGAAAAAGAACGATTAAAAAAAGATTTTATTATTTCTAACACATATAATTCTAACGCTATTGAGGGCAACACGATAACCGAAAATGAAACTTATATGATTCTCAATGACAATATGGTAATAGAAGGTAAGTCATTAAATGAACATTTAGATATTGTAAATCACGCTGAAGCTCTTGAGTATATTTTTAGCATTGTAGACAGTAAAATAAAAATTACTGAAGACACGATTAAAGATATTCATTATTTAGTTTTAAACAACAACAAAGAAAATCGAGGAAGTTACAGAACGGTAAATGTTAGAGTAGGCAGTCATATACCGCCATCATATTACAAAATAAACGATAAAATGAATCAACTTATTTATGATTATCAAAATAATTTACAAATGTTTGATTCAATAATTGCTATTGCTATGTTTCACGCAGATTTTGAAACTATTCATCCGTTTATTGATGGAAATGGTCGAACTGGTAGGCTGCTTTTAAATTTAGAACTTATGAGAGCGGGTTATCTGCCTATTAATATAAAAAAATCTAATGTAAAAGAATACTATTTATCATTTTCAGAATTTAATTTTACAAATTCTTATGTGAAGATAATAGATTTAGTTTTAAATTATGAAAATCAAGGACTGGATTATGTTTTAGGTTTAACTCCCGAAAACAAATAAAATTATAATTGTTAAGAAAGAAATAAAAATTTACTGAAAATGCGTTGATCCTGAGATGAAACCAAAAAAAGAAAAATCCACTATAGATTGGATATCGCTAACCATCAATGCTATAGTGGATTTAATCATTGGAATAATTCTGTTAATTCTTGACAGAATATTCTAAAATAAAGGGCAGAGGTGAAAACCACGCCTCTGTCCTCATTATATCAAATATATTAAAATATTCAAGGAGAATACTATGTTAAAATTTTTAGCAACATTCTTTATCGCAATAGGTTTAACTAAATTAATAATTGCTTTAATTGCGAAACACAAAGAAAGGAAATAAGTGTTTCCCGCACATGCTGGTATGATCCTTAACAGATACAGATCTTGAAATTTTAAATAATCTTGGGGTGATAAAAGGTGAAAATAAATAAGGATTATTACAATATTAAAACTTATGATAATTTTAATATTGTTGAATTGTTAGAGGTTTTGTCCGATATTAGTTTCAACAGCAGTAATTTTTATATAACCATGGAGCATGATGAAAAAGGAAAAAGGTATATAATTATTCAAGATGAAAAAACAAAAGAAGAACTTTTGATGAGATATTATGATAGTGATGAGGACATGCTTAATGATGTAAATGTCATCGATGAAAAAAGCATGTTTGATCTAATTAATAAAGCAGGAGATACTTTTGGTATGTCATGATTTTTTATAAAAATGTAAATGTTTAAGCTCTGTATTTACCGCAGAAGTGTTCTGGACCTATATAGAATTATTATAGAAATGGAAAAAGCTTACTACAGCAAAATGAACTGTGAAACATAGTAAAAGAAACTCAAATTGCGTAATAGATAGAGATTATTTTGATTGATTGGATAAAAGCTGAATATGGCAAAATACGAATTATTTTAAAAACAGGCGAAACATATACCGGAAGCGGATCGGGTTTATGTTTAGCAGAAGATTTTGACGACCCCGAAGAACAATACGATACTTTTTTTGTTGCTACAAAGGAAAAGGGTCTCATTGCTTTATCCATAGATGAAATTGAAGATGTTCTAATATTAAAGGATTGAAAATGGTTTTCCCACACATGCTGGGGCGATCCCGATTATTTGAAAGAGGTGTAAAGTTATGTTGAAAATGCCGTTTTTTTTAAAAGACAAAAATTGGTATTTTTTTGATGAAAACGAAAAGAAATATAAATTAACCCCAGAAGCTCCGCCAGAAGCGAAAGAAAGCTACGAGAAGTTTTATTCTTCCGGTGGATTTGATAATTGCTTGGATATTTCCGGGGAAGATGTTATTGATGTTATTTTAGTTTGAAATATACCGAGTTTGATTTTGTAAAAACAGATAAATAGTGTCTCTCGCACAAGCGAGGTTGATTTATTTCCAGCCAATATTTATTGCTCAATAATAAAAACATCTCTAAAATAAATTAGAGATGTTTTCGATATTTTTTATAAAATTTATTTTGAAAAAATACTAAATAGTCTAAACTTCATTTCTGTTCTTAATTTTTTCTTCTCACTCTTTCGTTTTTTTCTACTAACTTTATAATAAGCTGTTCGGAAAGCCGAGGGATTAAAAAAACCATCATAGAAAGTTTCTTTAGAAATTCCTTTATAGTTTAAATACTCACTCAATGATTTATAGTATTCATCATCAGACATTTCTTTTATTGGTAAAGTTGAATAAGTTAGCCATTTCCAAAACGCAGTAAAGAAGGCTTTAACCTTTTCAGTTAAATTCTTCATATTTTCACCTTCTATGATTATATTATATCGCTTTTATCAAAAATAATCAAAATCGCTTTGTCTTGCAATTGTTTCGTGTTTTCCGCACATTCCGGTGGTGATTCTAATTTTTAAAAATGAGTATATGTTTAATTTTAGTTAAATTAAACCTCCAATTATTCAAAAAACAAGACGGTGAACCGTCTTGTTTTAAATCATTATAGCCTACACTAAAGCGGTAGGACACTATACATAAATAATGGCTCTAAAGTGGCTTGACACTATACATAAATAACAGCTCTGAAGTGGCTTGACACTGTACATAAATAACAGCTCTGAAGTGGCTTGACACTATACATTAAAGGTTTCCCTTTGCAAATATATTGTATCATAATGTGTTAAAAATTCAAGCAAGATTTGACAAATATGCACTATGATTGTGTTACAATTATTATAAGGAGGAGAAAGAAGTAATTCTGCTAATAAAAAAGCTACTAAAGTCTATAACGATAAAAATCCGTTTCAACTAAATTAACAGGGTATATAAAAATCTCTCCTCCTATCAAAAGATTATCACAAATATAAATTTATGTCTATAAGGAGCGATTTTATGATTTTCAATGAAATTTTAGAGAAATCAGGCTTAAATCAATCAGATTTTTCAAGAAAATTTAATATACCGTTTAGAACAATTCAAGATTGGAAAAACGAAAAACGCACGCCTCCGGACTATGTTTTAGAGCTTTTAAATTTTGCGATTGAAGCGGAGAAAAAGGGTTTTATTTACAACAAAAATTCTTGATTTTGATGAAAATATAATCAAAAAATTTGTAAATATAGTTTTCCATACGCGCGGGGTGTCTACAAACAAACTTGTTTTTTGATTGGTAAGAGTCGGTTTATACTTATTCATTTTAATAGTTTGACAGATTTGTTATGTCAGACAAAAAGGGAGATTTAAATTATGAGTTTTAGAATAAGTGAAATTAAAAACAAAGAAATACGAGATCTTAGCCAAATTGTGTTAAAAAAATTATTGGAATATGAAGAAGATGAAGAACAGGCAGAGTTAACAGTTTGGGATGCTTCGCATATAAATGATGAACCTATAAAAACATTGAATAAACTTTATGATTACATTTGTGATTCTCACACAAAAAAAACAAGAAACGCCATAAATGAGTTTCTTTTAGAAATGGATACCGAATTTCAAAAAAGAACAAAAGCAAACATATTAAAGAATGCTGAATAGTAACAATTGAATTTCACATTGACACTAAAGGAATGTATTAATAAATCAATGAAACTTATTTTGTGTAATTGCCCGATATTGTTACAGATAAACAATAATAAAATAATATGTGAAAGGAGTTAATTATATGATTTTTTGGTTGGTTTGTATTATAGCGTTTCCGGTTTGTCTTTTATGGGAAGTTATGAAGCAAACAAAATAAAGTATTATTTATTTTCGTCTTTTATGCGAATCATTTAGAGATAATTTATAATTAAAGAGGTTGAAAATATGAAGAATTTAAATGAAAGGATTAAAGACTTCTTTACTGCGTTTTGGACGTGGTTAACTTATTCTCGAGTTCCATTTCGATTTACTGAAGAATATGTAAACGGATATGAAGATTTTCTGACGGAATATTGTAAGGAGAGAGACTATGATAAAAATGCTTACAGGTTTAGTTTTGACGGAGATACAGGCGCACGAATTTTTTATGATATTAAATGTCGTAAGAAGAAGAGAGCTTCAAGAAAAATCTTGAGACAAAAAATGTATCTTGCTTTTTTTGAAATGATATTTTTTTGGCTATCTAGAAAAATAGATAAGATGTGAAAAATAGGTGGTAAATAGATATGAAAAATAAATATGGTTATATTCCGTGCCCTTGCTGTGGAAGTGTAGAAGTACCAAAGGGGGAAGCAGGACTGTATTATGTTTGCACAAATTGTGGTTGGGAAAACGACGAAATTCAAAGAGACAAGCCGGACTATGACGGCGGAGCAAACAGAATGAGCTTGAACGAAGCAAAAGAAGCATATAAAAAAGGTTTGCCGATTTATTAATAGTTCCCACAAATGTGGATGATCTTAGACATAGTAAAGCCGAGTTTGAAAATTAAATATTGCATTAAGGCGGTGAATAAATGATAGATTATAAACAGGCATGTAAGTTTTTATGGGATTATGTTGATAAAAAAGGAGGCATTCCTGAAGACGAAGATATTATTGTTGCTTATGAGTATCCAAACTCATGGTCTTTTTACTTTGGTGTACCGGATGGTCCGGTTACGGCAGGAAGATTCTTTGATTATATAGTATACAAAGATACCGGTTTAGTAGATGTAGACTACTTGAACAAGGCCGGTTCGAAGTTGCAAGAATATTATGATAGATGTGGGAAAAAACAAAAAGTTAAATGGAGGACTGTTCCATGCTACTTTACTAAGAAACCCGACATAACTACTAATAATAATTAAATAGAATTTTCCGCACACTTACGTGGTCATTTAGAAGATTATTAAATATAAAAGTCATATTCGATATTGTTAAAGGAGAACACAATGCGAATGATTTTAGGAACAGAAGAAGAGAAAGAATATCTTAAAAAAATGCTCGCTTATAACAGAACATTGGACTATAACATAACACATGAAGAGCGAGAGAAGTTATTGGATGAATTTGCAAAGAATAATATGTCAAAAGAACTTTGGAATGCAAGGCAAGAATACATAGAAGAACGAGAACAGATATATAAAGAAGCAGAGGCGAAAGGACAGATGGTCTTAGTTGACTAAAAATATTAAATAAAAATATAAATATAGAATGGAGTAAATCAAATGTTCAATATTAATGTAAGAAATAAACTAATAGAAAAAAATAGATATGACGATATAAAAAATTATTTATCAGATATTGAAGATTATGCGTTTTCTACTAGTTTGGATGAAAAGGAAGAGCGGGATAAAAAAGAAAAACTAGCTAAAAATGCGGCAAAGAAAATAAATGAAATTTGTAAAGAAGAACAATTAGATAATTTTTATCAAGGAGATTGGGAAGCATTTAATATCGAATGCGCAGATTATTGTTACGAATGCATAAAAAAAGTAAGATGAGAGAATTAATTATAAATATTTATTAAGCAGAGGAGAATGAACGATGTTATTTATTTGCTATCCAAAGTGCAGCACTTGCCAAAAGGCAAAGAAGTGGCTGGACGAAAACGAAATTTCCTATGAAATGCGAGATATAAAAAAGGAAAATCCCTCATTTGAGGAATTATCTTCGTGGTATAAACGCAGTGGGCTTCCGCTTAAAAAGTTTTTTAATACGAGCGGAATGCTGTATAAATCTATGTCGCTAAAGGACAAGCTTCCTACGATGAGCGAAGATGAAATGATTAATGCTCTTGCAACAGACGGAATGCTCGTAAAACGTCCCTTGTTGGTTGGCGACGACTTTGTATTAGTCGGCTTCAAGGAAGCTGATTGGGAAAATCATCTTAAAAAATAAGGTGTGAAAACCTAAACAATAATTTTTTGCACACGTGGTGATCATATTTTCTAATACAAGCGATTTTTGTTCTTTATAATAAAGCAGTATAATTTAACTAAAGAGGGTGACAACATGAAGAATTTAACTGAAAGGATTAAAGACTTCTTTACTGCGTTTTGGGCATGGCTAACATTTTCTCGTATTCCATTTCGATTTACTGAAGAATATGTAAATGGGTATGAAGATTTTCTGACGGAATATTGCAGAGAGAGAAACTATGACAAAAATGCGTACAGATTTAGTTTTGACGGAGATACAGGCGCACGAATTTTTTATGATATCAAATGTCGTAAGAAGAAGAGGGCTTTAAGAAAAACCCTGAGACAAAAAGTATACCTTACTTTTTTTCAAATGATGTTTTTCTGGATATCCTAACAATAAATATAAAAGAAAAAAGTAAAACATCTGAATTTTTAAGAGATGCTTTTTATAATTTAGTTATACAAATTATATTAGACAGCATAATATCAAAAGAATACATGCGAATAATTATTATATTACAGATAAAACAATGGCTAAAATTTATAATAAAAAATATAGGAAATAATTGTAAAGATAATTATTCGGTTTCGTCTTATGCATATTATATATTAAAATTTGATTTGTTTGATTACTGTTAAAATAATTAAAAGAAGGCTGAGAAAAAATGATAAAGCAATACGATACTGTTTTAGATTTGATTACACGTAAAGAATGTGTGGTAATAGAAATTAGTGAAGTAGATGGTGATATATGTTATTTGTTAGAGCCATTAGATGCAGAATCCTGTGAAGACTTGATTGATAGGGGACCTGATGAAATAAGAAAAGTTGAATGGAAATGATTGATAAATAATAAGTGATAATAGCTTTTTTTACAAGAGATTTTTATTCTATAAAGGGGTTATTTTATGTTCGAAAAAGAGAAATGTGCTTGTTGTCAACAATTAACGGTTGATAAAGATGCAACATTTGATATTTGCCCAAATTGTGGTTGGGAAAAAGATCCTATTCAAAATGATGATCCGAATTACAAAGGCGGGGCGAACAAAATGAGTTTAAACGAAGCAAGAGAAGCCTACAAAAAAGGCTTGCCGATTGAATAAATTATAAGATTTTTTAATTAAAAACTTTCACGACAAGTGCGTACATAAGCGAAAATTATTCAAATAAACCTTAGAAAACTAAAGGAAGTAATGTAAAATGTATATAAGAGAAGAAACAAAAAAGATATTAGATAAATACCCAAATGTTAATTATAAAAAATATTTAGATGCAAAATTTGGGACCGACGAATTTGATGAATTTTTACTTGATTTAAATGGTGAAATGGTAAGCTATGGAGATGCTCAAGATGAACCGTTAGAAGAATGGCTTGAACTCGAACGTGTTTATGATGAAATTTTTTATGATAATGAGAAACTTTAAACTATTGTCCTAAAATAGATGAAATAAAATTTTTGTAAAAAAGAGCATTAAATTATGATAAGTAAAGAAGAATATACTAAAGAATTAAAAAAAGAACTGTTTGATATGTTCTTGGCTATGGACGAAGAAAAAAATGCTAAAAAATATGTTGACAACATAGACTATGATATGGAATATGAAACGCTGAAAAAAGACCTAAACCAAAATATTCCATATATAGCAGCGAAGTCACAAAGCACAAATTATTACTATCTGATGTATCCCGATTATTAAAATTAAATATCTTACAAAATAAAAAACATCTCTATTTTAGAGATGTTTTAATTTATTGTTTTTTCTCTCCATAATGAAACTGCAATAAATTTTATATCGAAGTTATTATCTGTATTGATTATGTATTTAATCGGGTTGTTTTCACACTGCAAAAAAATGCAAGGCTGAATGATATAATTATATTAGAAAGTTAGTAAAAGAAAAATCAAATATTAAAAGATGATTTTTCTATAAAATATCCGGAGGTGGTTAAATATCATTTAATGATGTTCACAATATTAAAAATAAAAAATCAGAAAGGAGAAAAAATGATTGAAACAACAGTAAATTTAAAAACAAAAAAAGATATGGAAAAATTGATTAAAAATCATGGCTGTGAGTATACAGAAAAGGAACTCAAACAATATTGTCCGTCGTGGGAAAATAACTATAAATTATTCACTTTCCTATATCAAGGAGATGAAGATTTTCATGTAGAACTTGAAATACCCGATGAAACAAGTCCCGAATATGATGATTGGTTTAGTTTTTTCAAGGAAAACCAAACAGAATTGAGGAATGCATTAATCAGTGAAGTTGTATCCGGATTTGACTGTTATGTTGACGGTCAGATTGAAATGGATATGATAGGCTAAAAGAGAAAATCATCTAAAAGTAAAAGACACAAAACACAGAGAAACAATTAATGTTCCCCGCATAAGCGGGGATGATCAAAAAAATAAAAAGAGAACTATTTCATCCTCTTTTTTCGCTCCCACTTAACGGCAGGGTACTCCGACTTTTTTCGCTCCCACTTAACGGCAGGGTACTCCGACTTTTTTCGCTCCCACTTAACGGCAGGGTACTCCGACTTTTTTCGCTCCTACTTAACGGCAAGGTACTCCGACTTTTAATTATTTCTTTTGTATATTCATTATATCACAAAAAAATATCGTTACAATGTTTATTTGCCAAAACGTATAAATACGATGATATATTTTTTATGATCATCAAAAATTGATTTGATTATTTGATTAATTGTAGTATAATGAATTTACAAGATTTATTCCTTAAAAGCGGTGTTTCGCTACCATTTTCCAAATGCGAACGAAAAGAGCGGTGTTTCGCTACCATTTTCCAAATGCGAACGAAAAGAGCGGTGTTTCGCTACCATTTTCCAAATGCGAACGAAAAAAGCGGTGTTTCGCTACCATCTTCCAAATGCGAACGAAAAAAGGACACCTACATGGTGTTTTTTTATTATTATAAAGCTTATAAATTGAACATATAATTCGTATTGATTAATCATAAATAAATTAAAATTTTGTTTAAAGAAGCTTGAATTATGACTGAAAAAGAAATGTTTGA
>QWCB01000904.1_pt1 | contig 40741 bp, 55 predicted proteins | sample 1972511 | NCBI WGS metagenome assembly QWCB01 (sample SAMN09866719, study PRJNA288562) | Human gut metagenome isolate term5_stool, whole genome shotgun sequencing... | isolation source: gut | host: Homo sapiens | place: USA: California | reverse complement strand
CATCTCTTGTATCCTTCTTTTGTCTTTATGATTTGAAGGGCTGGTCTAACTGTATCTGCAGTTGTGTGTGCTGCTCCTGATACAAGTCCCTTAGCTTTTCCCATGTAGATAAGCATTGTGCCAAAATAGTTGTGGTCTTTTAAGATTTCTGCTGCTTGTTCTTCGTTTACTTTTCCTTTTCTTCTTTCAACAAAAGCCTTAACCATTTCATCTTTAGCTTCATAGTTGGCTGGGTCTAGAATTTCAAGGTCTCCTAGTTTTACCCCTTCTTTTTCTGCTAAAGCTTCAAGTTCTTTTTTGTCTCCAAGAACTATTGGTTTAATATCTCCATCTTCATTAAGTCTAATTGCTGCTTTTAAAATTCTTTGGTCATCATAATGTCCCCCTTTTTTATTTATGCTTATATTATATATCTTATAAAAAATAATTTAAAGTGAATAAGGTTTGAAATTTACATCTTCTATAACTTCATTTAGCCTTACAGAATCTGCAACAAGTTTTGCAAGTCTGTGGTGCTTCATTGTGTGGACCCTTAAAACTTCTACGCCCTTATAGGCTGCTATGGTCGTAAGAGCAGCTGATGCTTCGTCTCTATTTTCAAAGCCTTCTTCATTATTTCCGTCAGCGTCAATATTATTTTCTGTCAAAATATTTGTGATAAATCTCTTTCTTGATACTCCTAAAAATGTGAAGCAGCCCATTTCTCTTATGGCGTCAATTTTGTCAATTAGCTTTAAATTTTCCTTTTTAGTTAGGGCAAAGCCAATGCCCGGGTCAAGCATAATTCTATCTCTTGTAATGCCATTTTTTTCTGCTCTTTCAAGAGATTTCCCTAGATATTTTTTCATGACTTCCACTATGTCCATGTCCTCAAAGGATTTTAATTCTTCATCAGTAAAGGCTCCTTCGCCACCAAAGGATGGGAAGTTGGCAGATGACTTGTGCTTAGGCCTTGCAATCTTTGGATTAAACATTAAAATTGCGCCCACATCACTTCTTCCTACCACTTCAGCCATTTTAGGGTCGCCCATAAAACCTGTGATGTCATTAACAAAGTCAACACCTGCTTCTATTGCAGCCTGTGCCACATCTGCCTTCCATGTGTCAATAGATAGAGGCACATCTGTCATAGTCTTTAATTCCTTTATAACTGGCACAACCCTACTAATTTCTTCTTCAATTTCTACATAAGTAGAGCCAGGTCTAGTAGATTCGCCACCGAGGTCAATCATTTTTGCACCGGCATCAATGAGTTCCATTGCCCTCTTGATGGCCTTGTCCTTGCCATACCACATGCCGCCGTCAGAAAAAGAATCTGGCGTAACATTTACAATACCACATAAAATTGTTTCCTTGCCACTTTCAAAAACTTTGTCTTTATACTTACAAATTAAATTATTCATTTTTCACTCCATTTTTATTTTTCTCGTCATCTTAATTCTATGTCTAATAACTTTTTAAATCAAATAAATTTTAAATCGCGTAGTAGTGCAAAACTCCATCCTCATCTTTTTCAAAGTCAGCCTTGCCCAGAGCCCTTAGGTGTTCAAGGTGAGCATGAGCTTCTCCTGCTGCAAAAAACTTTTGCGTGTTTGGAAATTCAGAAAAGTCCCTTGCCCTCATATCCCAAGACATATTAATGGCAATGTCTCTTACTGTGCACTTACCCTTGACCTCTAAAGTCCTTAATGCCTCGCTAATTCTCTTTTCGTGATGAGCCTTTAGCTCGTCTATCCTCTTTGGCACATCTTCAATAAGTGCCCTGTGAGATGAATAAAGGTGGTCAATAGGAAGATTCCTTAATTTCTCAATGTTTTTAAGATATCTGCCAAGGCTGTCTCCCACAGTAAAATTCCAAAAAGTAATATTTGGAGTGATGTCTCCCAAGAGGTGGTCGCCGCAAAATAAAATTTTTCTGTCCTCTTCATAGAGACCGACCACGCCAGGAGTGTGACCAGAAAAATCCATACCCTTAAAGGTAAAATCGCCAAGCTTTAGGGTGTAGTCGGGATTAAAGGAAGTGTAGGGAAACTCTGCCTTAGGTCTATACAGAAAGCCTGCATGCTCTTCAATTTTTAAATTGTCCTCATCCAGCCCTTGAAGGTGGGTAGTCGCCATGACATCTTTCCACCTCTTAGAATTTGCATCAGCCATAGAAGACATCATGCGGTAGTCAATGTCTCCCATATAAATTTCCACGCCAAGCTCTTCATAAAACCAAGTTGCAAGACCTGTGTGGTCATAGTGAAGATGAGTCAAAAATAACTTTGTCCTCTTTAAATCAATTTCCATGTCTCTTATAAAAGATAGCATTTCACTCCTGATCTCTTCAGTGTTAAAGCCTGTGTCAACAATTAAAGCCTCGCCCTTAGACTTTACCATATAAATATTTATGCTCTTTAGGGGATTTCCCTTTAGGGGAATAATTTTACAATAAACGCCATCAGAAAGTTTTTTAATACTAGACATATTTCCTCCCTCAGCTCATTTCATGTATAATAAATACGAGGTGAATTATGAGCGATTTTTTATTAAAACTTTTTAAAGTTGAAACCATTAACAAACTGCCTATTTATAAATTATACCCTATTATAGAGAGTTTAGACGGCGACCAAAGACAACTCATTGCATCTTCCTATGACTTAGACCTTGAAGGACTAAGTTTGTCAGAAGAAGTAGAAGAAATACATAAAAAAATTACCAGTGAATTTAAAAACACTCTCATGAACTTTGACGAAAAAGAGCATAAGTCCTTTTACGATTTTTATAATGGCGCCGTAGATTATTCCGACGAAAATGTCTATGTAAACATGAAAAAATTCACATCCCTGGGACTCATGTATCTCTTCCTATCAAAATCTGGCACTTATTTTAACTTCGTCATACCAGAAGAACTAATAGAGATGTATGAAGAACTTTTATGGTGGAGGCGGCGGGAGTCGAATTCATTTCTCGTTCTTAAATAAATGTGTATTTGCTAACATTTGAAAGCTACTGCTTTTAAAATGTTGGGGTGTAAATGTGGGAAGTTGAAATTTAAACATAACTTTACATTGTTTTTTAATATATTTTAGGGCTATTCATTAGCCCGATTTTATTGCAATAAAAAAAGCCCAAGGAGATCCCTGGGCCAATGCATTAGAAAAGTTATAAATATTTTAAATTCTACTTAAATTTATAAGGTTATAATCGTACTATTTTATTTTTCAATATAATCTTTTGTCTCAATGTAATTAGTTACATCTTCAGATTTACTATCTGCGATTCCCTCGCTTAACATATAAATACATAAACCACCAATGGCACTTATTAACGCTACAATTCTTTCTGTAGTCTCTGCTGGTGCATTAAAAAATGCAACAAGTGCAATTATTACTGCTGTTATGCAAGCCCAGAATTTTCTGGAGCCTAATTTTCTAATCAAATCTTCTTTTTTCACAAAAACACCTCCTTCCATCTCTCAAATACTGCATTTTACTAGCTTACAAAGACAACCTCTCAGGTTGCCCATATAAGCGTTTTTATTTTTAACTGATACTAAACTATGCCTTAAAATAGCTTAAATTACCTTTTCCCTCTTACTCCACGGTTAGAATTATAATATCTTTGGTGTTTTTCCAAATTTTTAAACTCTTCCTCCGTGAGTAATCTTTGCATTGCAATTTTATACTCACTATTATAAGGATATTTATTTATATCAATTAAATGCCTAACTTTTATACAGTCGCTTTTGCTTTTAAGATGTGCGTGCTGGGAATATTCTCCACCTACCCTTACTAAGAGCCAGGGCCTCTCGTCACATCTTGGCTTAAACTTTATACTTAGTTTCATTTTTCTAGTTTTTCTAAAACTCTATCTAATAGAGAAAATAATTCTCCTCTAGTAATAGGTTCATCAAATCGTCTTTCGTGGATCTCAATTCCTTTATCGTTTAAATTTTTAAAAGATTTTTCTGCCCAATGTTCTTTTTGTTGTCCCATTTTTCCTACCGCCTTTGTGTTTCTAATTTCATTTACATACTTCATTAATTTATTTCCGTAGTCTTTGCTTGGTGCCCATTTGCCGCCTAAGTTCTCAACAAATTTACAAGTCCCTAGTAAATATGGAAAATGTCTTGGATCTGCAGTAAATGTTTTAGGGTATCCTTTAGCACCTGCATATAAAGCTAAGTGGTCTATATGAGCACCAACACCAGCTCCCCAATCAGCAAATCTTTTGTGGGCAGATGCTTGATAGTCTCCGCCACCTTGAGTTATTTTAAGACCGCAAGGGTTATGATAGCTGGAATCTATTCCTGCAGCAGATTTCACTTTATAAAGGAATCCTGTCTCATGTGCCATTTGTGCATAGGCTATTACTGGGTCAACTCCTACTTTTGTTGCTAGTTCAAAGTAAATTTCTGCAAGTCCAATAAATTCTTGGTTATTATTCTTTGACTTTGCCCATTCTTTTGCTTGTTCAAGACTTGCACTAGGCTTGTTTAATATTGGTGTTTTAGTAGGCTGTGATTTATTTGATTTAACAAGTCCATAGTATTCTGCAAGTGTCTTTGCTGTTGCTGCAGCCACTTTGTCTAAATTATCTACATACTTTTTACAATCTTTGTAATTATCGTGAAATGCGTGCTCAATTATAAAGTTATGCTTGGCCATACCATTTCTTAGGATTCCATAATAATTAGAGCCATTAGAACTTTTACGGTATTTTGTACCCCTGTTGTTAGTACCAATTGCATTTGATATTGCTACGCATAATTTATAAGTTAAGGCTTTTATGCTTTCTTTTGGGTTTGTAGAGTCCCAAATTTCTGTTCCCGTAGCAGTCCCACCTGCAGCGTTAGAATGTAAACTAATTAGTAAGTCATAACCTTTTGCCTTTTGACCTCTTTGTGCTAAAGTTGGGTTGTCAAAGCGGTTATAACGTGTATTACCAACAACAAATCCATAGTCTTCTAGTTCTTTTTTAAGCTTCAATGAGTAAATATAATTACAGTCCCCCTCATTGCAGAATTCAAAACCTGGAATGTTTTTAAAACCACGATTATGGAAAGCACCTGCTCCATGACCAGGATCTAACATTATTTTTGTCATCTCATCAACTCCTTTATTGCATAATAAAAGGCAGCTATTAAAGCCGCCCTCATTTTCTTAATTCATCTAAAATTTTTTCTGATTTTTCGTCATGTTTTTCAAGTTTTTTGTGGAGTTCTCGGTTGTAATAATCAACCTTACTAACTGTATCAGCTACAATTCTGTTAGTTGTTGCAACTTCTTTTGTAGCTTCAGATAATTTATCTATTGCAGTGTTTAAAAGTTGGTTATCCAATATAAGCTGTTTAAGAGTGTCAGTTATTTCCTTCATCTCTTGACTTCTTCTCTTGTCGTTTTGTACTATTGTGTATACAAAAACTCCCAAGAAAACAATTATTATCGCCCCTGCAACTCCTACTGCTAAATAAAGCTCTTGTATTGTTTTGTATGCCATGCGGTCACCTTCTTTTTTTAGTCAATTGTATAAACCATTGTTCCTACACAGAACATTCCCGTATAACCACTAGTAAATTTTGAATCAACTACAAAACCACTAGAATAACCTCCATACATTTGTACAAGTGTCATAGTTTTATAAACATTGTGTCCCCCTGAACCATCGAGTAACATTGCATGGCCGTAAGTACTTTTACTCGGTTTTAAATTATCTGGGACCTCTTTTTTATTGGAAGGCCTACTTGTCAAACTTTGTGAAATTTGAAAAAATATCTCCACCACTACAATTTTTCCGTATCTATAAAATGTTAATCCATCACCTTTTGTGACCTCTACTTTTAAATCACTACTTCCTCCCAATCCATTTAATTTAGCTTTATCAGCCGCACTCATTAGCCCCGCACTTGACGCTGTGGCTTCAGAATAAGTCGTATCAGTGTACTTTGGATTGTCGGGTATTGCATCCACTTTAGTTTTAGCCGTACTATCATAATCATTTGTAGAAAGACCTTTACCATCAACTTCATCTACTTTTTTATCTACAAGTGTTTTTAATTCTTTAAATTTATTAGCTATAAAATCAAGACCAACCTGTCCTAATGCTTTCATTATTTAAACGCCTCCTCTAACTCTTGTTGAGTAAACTCCTGAATATCTGATTTGTTTAGTTTCTTATCTACCTCTTCTTCTAGGCTTGCACCCATTTGTGCTATGGATTGGTTGATAGCCTCAACATCTTGATATACAGCGTGCAATTGTCCAGATGTAGCCAACTTATTTGGGTTGGTGTCTGGAAAAGTGATAGATATATAGTCTGCTGTCAACATATTGGATGTTTTTTGTGCTATCTCACTAACTATATTAGTAATTTGAGTGACATCTTGTTGATACTTTCCAACATCATTTTTTGTGGCATATCCACTCAAATCCACTTGTGTAGACCCAATAAGCTCATACTTACCATTAAGCCATAGATATTCAAGATAGTTATTATTATCTTTGCCTTTGTCGTCTTTGACAAGATAGATAACATCATCTTTTCCAGTGGAAGGTAAAGAAGTGACAACTTCTTTTTTTAACTTTGTAGAGTTATTAATCATAGCTTGAATTTCTACTTCAGTCTTAAAAGTTTTGTCGTTAGTTAATTGTGATAATTTAGTAGGTATTTGTGTCTTTTTTGCATAGTCAGCTAATTGACCAGTGACATCTATACTAGACAAATCTTCCTTAGTAGCATAAGACTTCAAGACTTCTTGTAATTTTGGATCCGTCACATACTTTGACAAATCCCCAGATGCTATAATTTGTTTTACTTCATCTTCAGTTTTTCCTAGTTGACCCATCAAGTCCCTTATAAGATTTTCGGTATTTTTAGCTTCAGTGTCAGTTTCCTTCAAAGTGGTGTTTGTGCTTGTCGCATTGGCTATGCTCTCATCTAAATCACTTTTAGAATTTGCAGCGTTACTTACACTTCTATCAAGATTTGATTTTAAGTTACTGCCTTCAGTAATTTTTGTTGATAAATTTTGATACAGTGTGTCTCCGTTATTTTTTAAATTGCTCAATTCAGTTTTTGTTGTTTTTGCAGCAGTTGTTGCATCTTCTAAAGACTTTTTTGTAGCTAAAGCAGTTGTGTTTGAATTGTCTAAATTACTTTTATTCGTTTTTGCATTTTCTATGCTTTGATTTAATTCACTTGTTGCAGTCTTACCTGTTTCAATCTTATTTGTAAGATCTTTAATATTTTCTGTAGCTTTTTGATTTTCGGATGTTAAATTGCTCTTTAAAGTTTCAGATTCTGTTTTAATCGTCTTTAAATTTTCTAGAGTTTTATTAGCATCCACTTTTGATGAATCAAGTTGTCCTTTAATTTCTAGGGCTTTTTTCTTACAGTCAGCAAGGGTATTTCTTGCTTCTATTCCTTCAGTAATTCCAACTTTTAAGGATGCGTCAACTTCTCTGGCTTCCTCTAAAGATTTATCATAATCTTTGATTAAGTCTAAAGCTTCATTGATTTTTTCAAAATCTACATAAATATTTCTACCTACACTTGGACCTGCTTCAAGTCCTTCTTCAATCCATAAATCAAATATTTTAGATCCTATCTTTTGACCGTCTTTATCTGTGAGTATAAATTGAGCTTTTTGTTTTCCAGGATATTTAAGCTGTGAGTTGTAAACTTGGACTTTAATTTTCCCCTCTGTAGCTGTTACAATTTCTCCCTCTGAATAAGAAACTTCTTTTGAGTTAGCTACATACATTCTCAGCTTCATTCCAGTAACATCAACTGGCTTACTAAAATCATCAAAGACCTGCAAATTAAAAACTCTTCCAGTGTCACCTTGCGTTGCAAAGAGTCGACCATTGAAAGAGTTGTCAAACTTTAATTTAATTATTTCATTGTTTATCATATTTGCTCCTTTTATAGATTTTCAAAAATATCATCTACAGTTCCTGGTGCATCACTCTTAGGTTCTAATTTTGCAATAACATCTTTAAGTGCTTTTTGTTTTTCTTCAAAACTTTTATATGTCTTTCTCATTTGCAGCATTTGCTCATAGAGACTTTGCTTTCTATACTCTAAATCTCTAACTTCGTTTTTTAATTGGTCTACGCTTTTTTCATAGACAATTTTTTCTTCAATAACTGCAGCATTTTCTTTTAATTCAGTAACTTTTATTTCTTGTGTTTCCATTAATAACCTCCATAATTAAGCAGTGCTTGGATAAATATTGTTGCATCTACTCTGCATCTGCCATTGGACCTTACTTCGATTTCATTCCATCCGTTTTTTAAATAACTTGTTAAATTCATTTCATCATTATTTCCGTAAACATAACCACCGCCACTTATAATAGCAGTTCTATCAGTACCGTTAATATAAATTTCAGTTCTCACATTACTTGCGTATTCTTGATAAATTCCAAAAACTATATCATGTTGATGTCCTGGTATGTCTACATCATGAGTGTGACTTGGAATTGTTAACCCGTGAGTGTGCCCTGGTATTTGTACTCGGTGACTGTGATTTGGAAATTCAACTTCGTGCTCGTGATAAGTTGTTTGGTATATCTCTATATAACCTTTGCCCCCACCTTGCACCCATACTTTTTCCATTCCACCTTGGACATTTGATGAGCCGTGACTTGTTTCTACTGTTCCACCATCATATTCAGTAGAGGTGTAATCTCCACCGCCACCATCAGTAGAAGTGTAATCTCCTCCACCAGAATCTGTAGATGTTGATTGTGTTCCCTTCCACTCTGTGGCTTTGGAGTAAGCCCTGAAACCCTCGGTGTAAATTCTTAATGCTGCCTTATAAATCCTTTGTGTTTCTTTTGGGATATAAATGTGTAACTTCAAAGGATTTTTATCGTCAACATTATCACATCTTCCATCTTGCCAAGATTGTAAAATTCCATTGTCATCAAGGATTGTCCTATTGCCGCTTGCATCTGTAAGTTTTAGTCCATACCTACCAGCTGACCAATTGCCAAGCTGAACTCGTTCCCTGTTTTGATTATCAAGGACCTGCACTCCCTTAGATTGAGTAATCTTAACATTGTTATATAACTCATCTTGCACTACTACCTTTTTCCCTATTGGCGTCTTTGCAAAGTCATTATTAACATTTATTTGATTTGCATTTACTGTTGCAAATTCCCCTAATTTACCAACTATAGCTTCGGCTAAAATTCCATCTCCAGTTCCGAATGTTTTCCATTGCCATTTGCCCGTAGAGTCCTTTTTATTAGCTATTGCCATTGTTCCTGCTCCCATATAAATTACTTTTGTAGGATTCTTTTCTATTGGAGCATTAAAACTATAATAGCCTGCTGGCAACTTATAAGGATTTCCAACTTTTAACTCATAGTTATAGCCGTCTTGATTAAAATAGGAGTTTTCAAGTCCTTTTCTCATTTCTTCAAGAACATCAATAAAGGTCAAATTAGCACTTTTTGCAACTTCAGAAACTCTATTATTCAAGCTTTCTATTTGATTAACAATTTCTTTGTTTTTTGTAACCTGGTTATAAGCAATATTGTCTCCCAGTTCTACGCTTGTTAAGTCAGCATTTAATAGATTCCTTTTAATCTTAAAAACTCTAGCTGTGTAATAAATATCTAGGTCTTTTCTTATTATTTGTATTCTGTCCCCTATGTTAGCAGCTCCAATTTCCAAAATATTTGCTTTAAATTGCACTAAGGGCCTTGATAGCCTAACTAAATCTTCATAACAAGCTTGTATTAATTCTTCGGGAGTCGTTATTTGGTCATGGACTACAATTTTAAATCTAGGTGTGCCATCAGAATACCCATATTTTTGAGTAGCTTCTTTTAATTCCAGGTATTCTTGACCTATAGGCTTATCAAGTGGATTTCCTTTTTCTTTGCTCCACTCTATTTCCTTAAAATCTATTCTTCTTCCAAATCCACCAGTAGCTTCTCCGCTGGTGTCAAACTTTTCTTCTCCCTTACCTCTACCAATTACCGCTGTTACAATATCCTGACGGCTTTCTTCTTTTATAACCTCTAATGCGTTGGATCCATAGTAAAATCTTTTATTTACTTTAATTCCACGGCGATTATATATCTTTACAATTCTTCTAGTTATCTTATTTTTTGTTATAACTACCTTAAATTCTAATTCAACATTGTAAGTTTCAATTAGTTTCTTAAGGGCATCTAGCCTTGTTAAATCATAGATGTAAAATTGTTTTTGCGGTGTATCGTCAGCTTGTATTACTTCCCATCTGCTTCCACCAAAAACAATTTCTGCAGCTTCTCTTGCTGTTGCGTTGTCTCTTCTAAACTCTCCTAAGTACCCATAGGCTTTTAAATCGTCAAATTGACTAGCTATAGCTGTTGCAAGTATGCTATTAGATGTATTGCTACAAGTAATTATTCTATAAAAATAAAATTCATTGGGGTTTGTAACATCTCTATGCGCAATATAAGCAGCATCTTTAAGTTTATCCTTATATTCCAATAAGATTTCTAAATCTAACCTATCAGTACCATTAAGGTTTTCTTCTTGGATAGCTTCCTTAAGTTCGTTGCGCCTAATAAGATTTATAAACTTTTCTTTTATATCAAATAAATAAATCATAATTTACGCTCCCTATAAGATATTTCAATATCAGCATCTATATTTGTGCTTATAACATCTCCAGTATTTATTTCAAACTCTTCATAGTCGCTAGTAATATCCATTGTAGCGCTTATGTTTTCTTTGCCATTCTGTTCTACTAAAAATTCTTTAAAGTAGATTTTTATCCTATCTGTGCTTGTTATGTTGGAATCTATAATGATTCTCCTACCTGTGGAGTTGTTTTTTATAATTAGTTTATCTGTATTTGTTTTGGCTTTTATTTCAACCCATTCTAAGGCTACTGGATAAAGCATAGATCTTTTTATTTCTCCACTTCCAGCAAATTTTTCTATAAAGATTTCATTAGAATATTTATAAGGGTCATGAATTGCAAACTCCATTTCTCCCTTATGTTCTAGTGATGTTTCAATTTCTCCCATATTTGCCAAAGTTCCTTTATAAAAATACTTTAAATCATCTGTAAATATAAGCTTTACAAGTGGCTTATTGATGTAATAATTTAACAACTCGTATAGTTCCGTTTGATCCCTATAATTTTTTGTGGATACTTGATAGTCAACCAATATATTCTTTGCTGGTATGTTAGAGCCCAATAAAATAGCACCATCTAAAATTGGATTGGTGCTATTTATATAACTATTCTTATCGTGAACTTGTATGTTTCGGGAACTTGTTTCTCTTCCTCTAACTGCTAATGTTCGATAGCCTTTCAATGTTTCATCTAAATTTATACCATCAACAATAGTTTGGGTAGTGCTAAAACTCGGCAATCTTACCTTATCTGTCCTTAAAAAATCATACATAATAGCACCTCCTAAATTCCATAAACTTCCTGAAGTTTTATTTCTTGACCTTGCAAATCCGTAATGTCTTCTATAAATGCTTTAAAGTCCTTATTCCCTAGCCTTAAAATTAGAGTTTGGCTTTGTTTTTGTCCCCCTAATTTATCAGTAATTGTATAATCTATAGCATTTTTAGCTTGCCCATTAATATCTGCAAGGTTAGAGCCTATATCTACACTCGTTCCAGTTAAAGGATCTATTACTTTATTCATAGCATCCGCTGCCATCTTCGCATTATCAGTAAGTCCTACTGCAAATCCCTTAACAGTATAAAACCCTATATCTTTGAAGACCCTAGAAGGAGAATGGATTTTTAAGGCGCTTTTTGCTGCGCTTATTGCATTTCCAACTACATTTTTTGCAGCGTTTGCTAAATTGCTGGCCGTTTCTTTTATTCCAGTAATAAATCCATTGATTAGATCCCTACCAGCTTGGATTGCTTGACTTATAAAAGACTTTGCTGCATTTATTGCTTGAGAAAATGCTGTTTTAATAGTTCCTGGCAGTTCACGAAGTGTATTTTTAATTGTAGTTAATACATTTTTAAAGCCGTCACTAACAGTTTTCTTAATGTTCTCTACTGCTGTGCTTATATTTTGTTTTGCCTGGTCAAATCCATCTTTAATAGCTGTTTTAACATTTTCAATTGATGTTTTTACAGATTCTTTTATATTATCCCAAGCTTGTTTTATAGCCTCTTTAATGCTATTCCATACACTTGTAGTTGTTTCTTTAACATTATTCCATGCTGTTGTTATTGCTTCTTTAATTTTTGCAGTAACTGTTGATATAACTGTGCTTGCTGCTTCAATAGCATTTTTAATTATATCTTTTATTGCTTCCCAAGCTGTTTGAGTAGCTTGTTTTAAGTTATCCCAAATTTGTTTTGCACTATCAACTGCACCTTTAAAGTCACCAGTAATTGTTTGTAATATTACAAGACCTGCACCTATAACTACATTTTTAATAATATCCCAAGCTGCTTGAGTAACTGTTTTAATACCATTCCATATATTCTCAATGTTTCCTGATATTGGCTCTAATGCTTTCATTATTCCATCTTTAATACCAGTAACTTTTTCAACTACTGCTGTTTTAATACCGTCCCATACAGTAACTATAGCTTCTTTAGCACCATCAAAGGCTGTAGTAATTCCTTCAGTTATTCCAGTCCAAAGATTACTAAAAAATTCTGGGATTGCTTCCCATGCAGCTTTAAATCCCTCTATAAAAGCACTTACTCCTTCAGTTATTGCCATCCATGTTTCGGCTGCCTTGGTCTTAATACCTTCCCAAACTTGGGCTACTATTGGACCAATTTTATCCCAATTAGCAATAATAAGACCAATTGCTACTGCCGCAGCTGCTGCTATTGCTACAAATGGATGCGCCATTATAATTCCAAAGGCAGCTTTTGCAAATCCACCTAATTTTGTGAATCCTCCGCCTAGTAGTCCAAGGCTTTTCTTTAAAAGTCCAAATCCACCCTGTATATTTTCAACAGTTTTTGGAATTTTCGAAAGTGTAACCAGCAATGGTCCAATTGCCGCTGCAATGGCTGCAATTACAACTATTGCTTTTTGTGCAGATGGATCCATATCCAAAAAACTTGTAACAAGTTTTCCAATGAAATCAACAGCCTTTTGAACGTAAGGTATTAGCATATCTCCAATTACAACTCCAACCTCTTTTATAGTGTTCCATAAGGTCTTTACTTGGCTGGCAAATGTAGCATATCTTTGAGCTGCCTCATCAGATAGAGCTGTGTTTTTACTAAAAGATTCATTAGCCATATCAAACGCTTGATTAAGCATATCTCCTGCGCCTGCTAATCTATTTAATGTGTCAGTCTCTCTTATACCTGTGATTCCTAGATTTGATAAAACACCATTTACATCTCCACCACTTTCTACAACTTTTTGAAGCCCTGAAATAAATGCTTCTAAGGCTTCAGTTGGTTTTGTTCTCCATTTTTCAGAAAATTCTGTGGCTGACATACCTGCAACTTCTGAAAAATCATATAGGCTATTTATTGAATCGCCTAAATCTTTAGATAATTCTTTTGCATATTTAGGTGTTATACCTAATTTTTTGGCCATATTCTCTGCAGCTTTGCCACCTGCATTCATTGCTAAACAAAATGAATCTACAGTTATTCCTGTTGCTCCTGATATATTTTGCTCAAAATCTTTTATTTTTTCATTTGATCCAACCACAGCAGAGTTGATTTTCTTCATTGTTGTAGACATGGCAGTACCACCAGCTTCTGCATTAATTCCAACAGATGACATTGCAGTTGCAAGACCCATAATTTCAGCTTGATTAAGACCAATTTGAGTTCCTGTCGCTGCTAATCTCATTCCCATGTCAACAATTTCCTTTTCAGTTGTTGCAAAGTTATTACCTAACGCTACAACTGTGGACCCCAAGTTTGACATTTCCGTTTGAGGCATTTGAGTTATATTGGCAAATCGTGCAAATGCAGTTGCAGCTTCATCAGCTGTTAAATTTGTAGCTTCCCCCATATCTATCATTGTACGGGTAAATCCCATTATATTTTCTTTAGAGATCCCTAATTGCCCAGCAGCTTCAGCAACGGCTGCAATTTCAGTTGTTGATGCTGGAACTTCTCTAGCCATGTTTTTAATAGCTGTTCCCATTGCCTCTAGTTCTTTACCACTGAGATTTGTAGTTTTTGCTACACCAGCTAAAGCACTTTCAAAGTCGCTAGAAGCCTTAACACTTGCTGCAAATCCAGCTGTAATTGGTGCTGTTAAACCTACCGTTAAGCCTTTACCAATTCCATTTAACAATGCAGGTACGCTTGTACCAATACTTGTTGTAGATTTCCCGAATTCCTGTACGCTGGCTTGGGCTTCTTTCATTCCAGCAATTAAGCCTTTAGCATTTGCCGTTAGTATGGCCGTTACATTATAATCACTCATTTTTACCTCCCTTCTCCGTTTATTTCTGCTAGCCTATCTAATAAGCTATAATCTTTTCTTTCTTTAGATTTTTTATTATCTTTATTTACTAGTTTTTCAAGTTCTTTGTCATAATCAAAGAGATCTTTAAAGTTTTTAACATATCTTTTGCCCCTCTTGTCAGTTGCTTGTATTTGTGCATTTTGCCATGCTGTATAAGATGCAATGAATTTATTATTAAATATTTCTTTTTGCTCTCTTTTAACAAAGGCTTCAGTCATTACTTCATAGTCTCTCAAGCTAGTATTAGCAGCTTCATCAACGCTTAAATGAGGGTAAATCTCTAAGATGTTAGCTAAGAAATCAAAATAACTTAGTTCTTCTTTTCTTCTAATTTTTTCGTTTCTGCTGCTGCGGCTTTCTTGATTTGCCTGTAAGCGTGTTTTGTAAGAGCCGCATTTGATAAAAAATCATCTAGTCCATCAAATAAATTAAAGTATTCTTTATCATTTAAGCCATCAATCATTTCTATAATCTCTTCTTCAGATGGTTTTTGTGCTAAATGTAAAGTTGCAGCCTTTAAAAGATTAATAATTGCTGTGATATTCTTAATTTGTAGTCCCATAACTAAAAGATTAAGACCAAATCCAAATTTAATTCCGCTTTCTTTGTCTTCAAGGGTATAAACTTGATCTAAATAATCTAAAGATCTAAAAGATATTCTTCGAGGATATTCTTTATCATTAATTTTTAAGGTAAAATCTCGTCCATTTTTAAGAATTGCCATGTTTTATGCTCCTTTTCATCTAAAAATTTCAAAAAAAAGGAGTGCTTTTTGCACTCCAATTTATAAATGTCTTATTCCGCTTTCTTAATTGCGTTCTTTTCGTTTTCTTCGCCCTTATAAACTTCAGTATCTCTAAATACATATTGGGCTATCTTTTCTTGTTCCTTGCTTAGAGGTGTATAACCCTTTTGTCTTTGTCCGTTAGTTAAAAGAGTTAGTTCCAATTCTGTAGGATCTTCGGCGCTTGCTGTCTTGCTAAAATCTGTAATTTTACATTGTCTATATTCTGCCTTATAAAGTCCTTCTTCATTTTTATTTTTCTTGTCAATTTCCCATACTTCAATAATTTTATTTTCATAAAATGCTTCTTCAAGGAAATCTGCAGTAGGGTCTTCTCTTGCCATAATTGTAGTTACAGTAATTTCTTCTTCTACAGTAGATGATGTTGTTACTGCTCCGTCCTTTGTTTCTGTGCTATCACTATCTTTTGATGCTTCCATTGAATGTTCAGTTTGGAATGCCATTTTAGTTGCTGGCTTAGTTGCAGCTTCTTCTAAATCTCTAAATAGTAATATCAATTCAATGCCCATTATAGGCTTTAGGTCTTTATTCATATTTTCAACTCCTTAGTAAGCTTTTAATTCTATATAAATGTGTGCTTGCATCAATGGGACCTCGGCAGTATTGTCGGGGCGTAAATTGAAAGTGATTTCGTTAAAATGGTAATCATAATTAGGGTTTAAGGAGGCAATATTCGTAGTATTAATTGTTCTTAGAATACTGACAAAGTCCATTGCAAGCTTACTTGTACTCCCTCGTTTAAGTGGATTGTCATTATAAATATATATGTCTTGATAAATTGTTGGATAGATAGCATCTTTATTTTTCCAGGTGTCTTCCGTGTGCTGTTGTGCTCCAATGTATATAAAAGGATACTTGGCACCTTTAGGTGGTAGAAAATCATAAACATTTTCTTCCCCTACCAACTTAATTGCTATATCCCTGCAAATATTAAAAAAATCTTGATGGGGTGTAATTATCATCAATCCACCGCCTTTTTTAAGTCATTTCTGAATTTATCTTTTACAAAATTTAAGGCTGGCCTCATGTAAGGCTGGGCTGCCATATACCTAGTTCCTAACTCCAAATACACTCCGTATTCAGTATGTTCTTTAACTTCGGCTGTAAGGCCTCCGTCTTTAATTTCTAAAGTAATACTTCTTTTTAGAGTGCCTGTGTCAACTGGTACAAGCTCCAATGCCTTTTGGTGCATATCTGCACCATTTTTCTTTACCGCCTCTTTAATTCTAGGGTTTACTGTTTCACTATTTAAGGCATTTATTAGCGCTCCTATTCCACTTAATTTAATATTCATTTTAGGACCACCGCCTCTATAGTTTGACGTCCTCTATAAGTTACTAATTTCCTTACCGTGTATTTGATACCATTTACAATTAAATAGTCATAATCAAGCTGTACTGGTGTTTTTAACCTTATGGTTATAGCTTGGTTCCCTACGGTTCCATAAAGCAGCTGCTGCCTTTCCATTCCTGTGTCAGTAACATCAGCTAGCCTTACTGTTCTATCCGTCTCTTCCATGCTGTAATCTCCAGTAATGCGGTCATAGGTTTTTTCAACTTTGATAAAAATTACATTAGTTTCAAATCTCATAGAAAACGCACCCTGCTCTTATGTGTATTTTTATTAAGGCCATTTAAATAATCAGCAATTTCATCTTCAAAGTCTTTAAAGTCATTATTATTAAATTCAATACTTCTTCCATCTTGGGATTCTTTATTCATACCCTCGCTTCCTAAACGGTTATATCTAATAATAGAAACCTCTATTACTATGTGTTCAAGCTGTTCAGGTATTTCTTTATCTTGTAACTTAGACAGTAGTTTTTTAGTAGTTAGATCTACAATTGTATTTAATAACTTTTCTTGGCTTGCTGTTATTTCCTGGTCGATAAAAATTAATTCTTTAACAGTTTCAAAAATTGTCATAGCTGCACCTCCTATTTAGATGCAGCTTTATCTTTTCCTGTTTCTTCTTTCTTAGATTCAACAACATATATTGTAATTTCTTCAGCTACACCATGTTTTATTAGTTCTTTAGCTCTATCATCATCTTTATATTCAATGATGGAACCTTTGACTTTTAGCTTTTTATTATCGCTTTTGTCAAAATAATCTTTGTTAACTTTTACTATCATTTAGCACCTCTTCTTATACAGTAGCCGCCTTTTGAATTGTAGATTTAATTACTCCGTCAAGTCTTTCAGCAACTAATAGACCTGTTGCTACTACTGTTGTTTCATAAGTTAATCTGTCATTTGTTTGGTCATGTCTTAGTCCAATTACGTTTGTTTCATCAGTAATTAGTTCAAATTCTCTAGCTGCATCACCATCATTTAGATCTGCATAAGCAAAGATTAAGTTTTCTATAGCTGTAGCATAAACTTCTCCCTTAGTTATTCGAGATGTGATGATTGCAATGTCAGCACCTAAGAAGTTAGTTAGATAATTAAGACCAAATTCTTTTTGAGTTGTAATTGTTGCCTCTCCTAAGTAATCAGCAACATCTAATGGATTTACAAAGATAACTGTTTCTGCTCCATCATCTTCAAAAATAGTTTGGATATTACCCCAAGCTTGGGCTGCTGCACCTTGTAGACCTACACCTTGAGTTGTTTTTTGTGCATTCTTAATGTTAGTGAACAAATCAGCTTTTAGACCTTTTTGTGCTTCCTTAATAATAGCTGCATCTGTCATTTCAATTGCTCTAGCTGCACCATATTTTTGAATGTCTTCAAAGGCAACTGCTTTTCTGTATTTTTTGTAAGTTAGTTTCTTTGCTTCGTCTTCTTCTACCTTTACTTCAGATAGTGGGATAATGTCCCCTTTGTCAACTGCACCATTTTCTAAGGTTGCAACTGTTCTATAAGTTTGAACGCTATCTCCAACTCTTAGTGGAATTCTTCTATGAACTCCTAAAACATCTAGTAGTCCTTTTAAAGAATTACCAAATTTATTAGTAACTAATATTGCATTAGCTTTGCCTAGGTTTTCAGTTAGTTTTTCTAATTTTGCCATAATTTAACATCCTTTCTTATTCAAATAATTCAAGATTTTCGGCTATTGCCTTTCTTCTTTCGTCTTCATCCTTAATATCAAGTATTTCTGCTTTTGTTAACTTAGTTTGTCCTCCATACCTGTATGGAGTTTTTCCCTTAAGTATTTCATTGACCTTAGCGTCAACTGCCTTATTAAATGCACCTATAAAACTATCAACATTGTTTTTAGTAGTTTCTGCATCATCTGTTATAAGGTTATAAATAAGGTCATCTTCAATATTTACTCCCTCTTTTGATAACATCTTTCTTGCAGTCCCTGCCATAGATGATTTATTGTTTTGTGCTTTTAACTCGTCTAATTCTTTCTTTAATTGGTCTCTTTCATACTCAATTCTTTGATTAGCATCCATATTTGCTAGCTTTTCAGCTTCAGAAATTTCTTTTTCTTTTTGCTCTTGCCACTTAGCATATTTTTTATTTATGATCTCGTCCACATCTTTATCTGTATATTTCTTTTCAGCCTGATTATCTTCAGGATCTCTTTCTTTAACTACAGAATCACGTGGGACTTTTTCTCCAGCTACATCAAAGTTTTCTTTTTTGTGGCCAGTTTCTTCAGCATCAGCTACATCTTGATTTAAGTTCTTGTTATCATCGTTCATTTTTAACCTCCATAATTTATAGTTATAATGCTTAACTTTTATACTCCTTGGCTTTTAGAGTCATCAAAGCTTGGACTTTAAAATTAAATATTAACTTTCTTCAGAGTATGGACTCGCGCCACATTTGCAAAATGGATGCATGGGATAATAATTAATTCCTGGTACTGCATCCTCTATTTTGTGGACTGTGCCATCTAATTCTGTGCAAATTTCACAAGCTGTCGGCTCGGCTATATAAATATATTTATCGTAGCCATTACTTTTAAAAGATTCCTTGACTACTTCCCCTTGAACTCTTGCAGTCTCGGTTATAGCAATTCTTCTTGCAGAATATTCTGCATTAGCTATGTTGTCTTTAAGGTTTCTTTGTAAATTCCTTGACCACCTTTTTGGATTCTGTCCCCTTATAATTGTTTTTGTAATTCCTAGCTCCAGGTTGTTCTTTAAATTAGCTTTATCAGCCCATAACCTTTCACTAAAAGTAGCTGTATGAAAGTCAGCTTTCGCTATCTTCTCAATATTATTTTTTATTTTCTGGGAACTATGAATGGTAAGGTTTAAGTCCTCGGCTTGAGTTTCAAGTTCCTTATTACCTGTATAAATAAGATAATCTCCAATATTGGTTTCTAACCGTCCATAAGTATCAATTAAGGATAAATTGACATTTTCTAATAACATTTCTAACCTTGTTAAATTAGATGTTATGTTTAAATTATCCAGCTGTCTTTTCTGTTCTTCAGTAAGTGGTCCTCTTAAGTTAATGTCTCTGACTCTCTTTAATGCTCTTTTATAGTCTATACTTTCAATTCTTTTGTTGGCTTCAGTTCGGGTTATCCCCTCTTTATCGGCATACCTGCCTATAAACTTATAAATCTCATCTTGTATATCAAACCTTAAGTTTTTATAAATGCTGTCTATACGCTTATTAAAGGCCTTATCTTCCTTTTTCCTGGCTGCAATATGTTCTTTTTCTCTTTTAACTGCATATTGATAGGCTTTCATTTGGTCTTTATTCAATTTCATTGTCTAAGTCCTCAAGGCTATCCATATAATTTATATAGTCATGGTCCCCGTGTCCCTCTTCTTCTTTTATAAGATCTAATTCTTTCTTAACATCATCAACAATACTTAGGGTACTAAGGGCTGTTTCTTTACTTGTTATTCCTATAAGTTCAGCTGCTGTTTGTGCCTCTTCTACTGTGTTATTAGGTACGTTTCTTGTAAATATATATTTGATGTTTTTAAGGTCATCTTCTCCTATAGGTGTATTAGGGACATTTGCTATTAACTCAAATCTTTTATTTAAACCCTTAACAAATTTACGCTCTTTAACATTGGATAAATTACTCATTGATTGCAATTTGTACTTCAAAGCTATGCCGCTTGATGTTCCAAAGTTTTCATCATTGATATTTGCCACCATGGATATATTAAAAATTAGCTTTTCTAGTCTATTAATAAGATTTTCCTGTGTTGTATCAGCATTAGGCTTTTCTAAGAATTTAACCTCTAATTGTTGACTATCAGCAATGGGCTCTATATTAATAATTCTGTTGTTTTTAATATTTATGATGTCTTTTTCTTCCAGCAAGGCTCCTAGAATTGCCATGTAAGCATCAGCAAAGTAATCAACATCATTAGCCTTTTCACTTATAGCCTTGTTGTAAGCATTGATTAAGGTTTCTACATTCTCAAATGCACCCTGTAGTTCTTCATTCTCTACATACTCAACCATTGGGACCTCTTTAAAATAATGAGGCTCTTCCTGGTCAATTATGAGTTCTCCCTTGTCATTACTTCTAAAGTAATAAATCTTGGAATCATCACTGAAAGTTCCAATTAAAACTCCCTCTTTATCTCTCGTATATCTGATTCCAAATAAAGGCTTTTGTCTTATAGAATTGTCATAAATAATAAAGGCATCCATGGGGTCTATATAAGTAGCCCCAACCTTAGATTTCTCATCAATAAATAATAATTCGTAACAACGGCCGTATATGCTACACTTCTTGGCTATTTCAGAATTTAGGTCATCAATATTGTTATATCTGTCAAATTCTTGTATATAAGCATTCACTCTAGGATTTTCAGCAATTGTTTTAATTGGTATTCCTGTAAAAAATCCGTTTAAAGTATCAACAATATACTTAGCATGATTAACGACTAGCCTATTATCTGGCTTGTAAATTGGCTTGTTATTATCTTTAAGTAGTATTAGGTGTTTGCCTTTATACATATCCCTTAAATCATAGTATTTTTTTGAAAGCACCCTATGCCTATCAATAAAATTTCTAAGCAGCCCTAGGCTAAAATCAGCCTTGCTATCTATGCTAAATACTCTTTCTGTTGTGTCTATCACTTTATCCCTCCTTTATAAACTATGTCTAAAAGTTTGTACTGAATTCTTATGCTTTATGATATAAGGTTCGATTGCATACCTCATGGCATCCATCAAATGGTTAAAATCATCAATTGGCTTATTAATGGAGTTGTCAAACTTATCTTTTGCCCACTGATAATTTGTTACTTCCGTTAGGAAATTCACACATCTAGGATGTATTACAAGTTTAAAATCCTGTATAAACTGTATGCCATTTAAGACGCTATCCTTGCCTTTCTTTGCTGCCCTTACCCTTGTAAGTCCTAAGCTTCTTAATTCATCAATAGACTTAGGTTCGGCACTATCTGCAATAATTGATTCTTTTCTGTGCCCCATGGCTTCTACTTCTTCATATATTTTTTTATTTGATAAACCTTTTTTGTAAAGTTCATCAAACACATAAATTACTTTATTTTTTAGATCTATTAGACCGCAGAATAAAGCTGTTGGGTCATTAGTATAACCAAAGTCAAGACCAAAAACAGATTCTATTCCCTCTTGTCCTACAAGGCTAGATATATCAAATCTCTTTTCTTCTATGTTTTCATACACTAGACCGTCAACTACTCCCCATTCTCCCAAGCCTGCTACTCGGTATCTTTTAGGGTTATGGATTTTCATTTCATCAAAGACCTTTAAATCCGCCTTGTCCAACCACTCATTACACTTGTAATTGGTAGTGATGGCTAAAATATCTTTATCTTCTCGGTCGAAAAATCTTCTTTTTATCCAATGGCGGTCATTCCAGGGGTTAAGCGTTAAGGTTATTTGCTTAAATAGACCAGCTGGAACCTGCCCTCTTATGGACTCGTCCAACATATTGAAATCATCTTCACTCATGATTTCGTAGGCCTCTTCAATCCACAAAAAACATAGACTTCCTTTATCGACTGCAACTGATGTAACCTTTAAAGGATCGTCAAGACCCCTAAATAAAATCTTTTGCCCAGTAGGTAAATAAGTAAGTTCTAAGGGGCTATTAGTAGCCTTCCAGTACTTATCAACTTTTAAACGGTGTATTGCCCATTTTAATTGGGAGAAACAAGAATCTTTGACAGTTCTAAAGACCTTTCTAATTACCAACCCATTTGAATCAGGGTATGTCATTATCCTATAAATCATGTTTAAAGCAGTTGTAGTTGACTTCTTGCTTGCCCTAGACCCTTTAACTACTCTATATCTGCCTTTATAGTTCCAATAAGTTCCGTAGCCTTTACCAATGACTTCAGGAAGGTAAACCTCATTAGTCTTCAAGTTCATCAGCCCCAGAAATAATTGTAGGTACATCAATATCCATGTCGATTTTATCCGTCCATAGTCCATACCTCTTACCAAGTAATTCTCCAGCTTTTATTGCATCACGGTTTTCTGTTGGTGTCTTTATAACCTTAGCTTTTTCTTCAACTCCAATAATATTCCCGTGTTCATCTTTTAAAGGGATCTTTATAGTTACAGTTTCATAATGAATTTCTTCTCTTCTAAAAGTCCTTGTAAGTCCCCTTAAAATTTCCCTAGTATCAGCAATTTCTTCTTCGTCAATCTCTTTCATTCTTTCTTCCAGGTAGTCTTTCATGTAGGGCTTTTTAAATAACTTAGTAGCTCCTACGCTTGCGCTCTTTTCATCTTTGCAAGTTGGAAAGAATTTCCAGTAACTTCTTGTTTTATTTCCAGTTCTAAGGTATTCTTCCGCCACCTTCTTATGTCTTGCTGTAAGTCCCACTTCTCCACCACCTTTCTAAAATTGGATAATAAAAAAACACTCTATGTTAGAGTGCTCTTTTAGATTGAAATCCTTAGTTGCTATCATGGACCAATAACTTATATTCTTTCATCTTACATATTACTACGTAAAAATCGTTCAAATCGTTCAAAGTAAAAAGGGTGGTAATTAAAACCACCCATAACATTTGAAATATAGACTTTTAAATTTGTAATTTTTCTAATAAAGCTTCTTGCAATATTTTAGAAAAATTTATCCCTTGTTCTTCTGCTTCTTCATTTAACCACGCTGGTATTGTGCAGTTTTTTCTTACAGACATATTTTTTAACTTTAATCTGTATTTTTTGAAATCAATATCAACCCAAGTTAAATAATCATAATCTCCCTTTTCATGATCTTTAACATCTGGGAATTTTATTTTCTCATCTTCATAATCAATTCCCATTATTCCGATTGCATCTCTTGCCATTTCAATAGCATCTGCTAAATCTGAACCTTGAGTATGAATATCCCAGTCGGGAATATAAACATAATACCCATCATCAGTTCTTTTTATCAGAACTTGATATGCTCCTTTCATCAAAAATTACCTCCTAAAATTTTTGCTGTTTTATAGACAAGATGTTTGAAATATATAAAATCTTGACAGGCCTTATTTAAGACCTGCTTTTTTCAAGATTTCTTTTGCTGTTATTTCGTTAATTTCTTTGTGCCTAGGTATCGGAATTGTTTTTCCGTCTTTAGTGAAAATGTCGTGTCTTCCACCTGGTTTTTTATAATACCAACCTAATTCGTTTAACTTTTTAACTAGCAGTCTATATTTCAATTGATCACCTCGTTTCTATAATTCTATTATACGCATTATGTGCGTATTGTCAATAGTTTATTTTAAAAATCTATCATGAAGTAATCTTGCGTATGCTTCGTTTGAACTCCCTAGTCTTATGCTTATTTTTACCCAGGTCCAGCCGTCAATATATCGCTTAGTAAAGATGTATCTCATTCTTGAGTCCTTTATTCCGTCAATATACTCTTCAATCTCAAGCCTTGCCCTTTTACATTTTCTTATTCTTCTTCTAAGTAGCAACTGCAGCCTTTGAGTATAATCATCTTCTTCAAGTCCGCAAATCTTTAGACTATATAGGTTATATGGATATTCAATTGCGCTAGCCTGTACTTTATCCATCACTAGCTTTGTTTTAACATTCTGTAGTTTATCCTCTAGATCTTCAATTTCTAATTTTAAAATTCTGTACTGTAATAGCTGCTGTTTATCCATTTATCCTCCAAGACCTCTAAAGGTCTTCACTTTTGACGAAAGTGCCGTTTATTGTTTTACCAGTCCTAGCCTCTATTTTCTTATAAGCTTTTTCTAAGCACTCAATTACATCAATTCCAAGCTGCTCACATAATATTATTAAAGTGACGAAAATGTCCCCCATTTCTATTTTCATATTCTCGATGTAAATTTCCTTTAGTTTCTCATGCTCTACCCTTTCGACCTGGTCCATTTCTGATTTAAATTCAAAAACTTCCTCAATGCATTTTAAGAATTGTTTCGGCGCATTCCTCCTATGGAGTAAATCTCTATCCTTTGCCCATTTAATAATCTTTTTACTTAATTTTTCAAACATTCTCTTTTTCTCCTTCTTCTTCGTAAGCTGCTATTAATCTTTCTAAGTAATCTAAGGCTTTATATAGGTCTTTTAAACCGTCTTTATTCCCAAATCTAAATAAGTATTTTAAGGTATTAAATAAAAATATACTCATTCTGACATCTAAGTTGTTATTCTCAACAATTGTAATTATTGTTTGCATGATGTCTAAGTTCCCAATTTTATAATGTTCAGGAATAATATCATCATCACTTTCTAGACCTGCAGATTCAAAAATCTTTCTTCCTGCAAGTCTTAATTGCTCCGTTACCTTTAATAGCTTTTCCCCTAAATCATCAAACGCCGTCATTCTTCCACCTCAATTTGTTCAAAATCATCTAGGGTTGTATTGTATTCTTTTTTTATTATGTCTATTTCTTCTTGGGTAAATCGGGTTTGTTTGTTGTCATAATGTTCCATGGTGCTAAGCTTAAAAAGACCAATTTCCCTACTAAAGTTCAAATAGTCTGTTTGTTGACCATCTAAAAATCTATGTTTTAAATAATATTTCTTTTCTTCTTCTCTTTCTTCTGGTGGTGTTTCTGCTAGTTCCATCGCCGCTTTTATAACTTCAAAATCTTCTGGTCTGCAATGTTCGTTGTTTATAAAAATAAAGTTAACTCTATTTTTACTAACTGATATTTTGTTATTCTTGTATATATTTCTCATATTAAATGTAGTTGGATCATCTATTATGTTGTAATCCGCTTTCATTGCTATTTTTTCTAGTTCTTTATATTTCATTCTTCCACCTCTTTCATAAACTCAACGCCACCAAACATTGTTGGAAATTTTTCATCCCAATACTCTTTAGCCTTTTCTTCAGCTTCTTCCTTTGTTTCTGCTTCAATGTCGATTTCTTCATAGGCAGAAATTTCAAATCTATAAGTTTTCATTTTCTTTAATCTCCTATAACTTTTTCAATCCAGATTTCCATTATCTTATCCTTCTTAAGATAAACACTAAAAGCCCCTTCAAGCTCATCTTCGCACTTAATATATTCATTGCTTGCGTTGTAAATTTTCCAGAATTCCTCTTCATTTTTAACAAAGACATCTTTGCTTGGTGGGCTGCTATAATCTAGGGTGTTATCTTCGTAGTATAAAGTTACCTTAATCATTATTTTGCTCCCACCACTTATTACTGTTTTCCAGCCTATCTTTTAACACATCTATAGTTGGCACTCTAGTTATTTTGTTTGGGTCATCAAGATCTTCAGATAAATCAATTTTAATTTTTATGTCCTTGGTTAAAAAACGGTCTATTGTAAAATCACTGTTATTACTTGCACTAACTAAAACATCAATATCAGTCATAGTTAAAAGATTTTCCAAAGAAGTATAATCAGAATTCAAGCTTATAACATTTGCTCCCAGTTCCAGCAGCTCTCTAGCTAAAGATTTGCCTAGGATCTCTGACTGGTTTATTATTACAACAGTTTTTCTATAAGCATTCCCAATTGCTCTTAAAACTGCTTCGGCTGTTATAGTCAAATTTCCACTAGCCGCCCCCTCTATATCGTTAATAGGGTTAGCTTTTAGGAGCTCCATTATCCATTTATAAGTATCATCTGCCATAGGTTTTAAAGCTAATACATTTCTTACTGTGCAGTCGGGTAAATTATCCACATCAGCAATAATTGCTTCAGGTATGTTTTTCTTAATTGCTTTTAAGTAACTATCCCTGCCCCTATCCTCTATTTCTTTGTCATATACCACCAAAAACTTTTTCATTCTAACTCCTTTAAGCATCAAATTTATTTCCAATTACCAAGCAGTCTGATTCTTTGTTTATTTCATCTGAAAAATATTCCATTGCAAAACAGTCATCTTTATTTTTTACATACCAACCAAATGGACTATGAACAACAATTCCCCTAAATGAAAATTCTCCATCATAATGTTCTACTATATCCCCCTCGTAAATTTCAATGCCCTTATTATCATTTAACCCTGTGTATTGCATTAGTTGTACTCTATCCAACGATTCATTTCTATACCATTCTCCGTGCACTGTTTTTTCAATGCATAGTGTAAGAATTCTTTTGTCAAAGTTAATAAATAAAACAGGGAAAATTTCTTTTCTATCATGCCAGTATGCTCTAAACTTTAAATCTCTCATTCTAACTCCTTATATATTGTAATTTACTAAAGTTTCTTAACTCTCTTATATTTCCTTGATCTCCAAGTTCATATATTTACGCTCAAATAATTTCTTTTTAAGCTTGTGAACATCAGTCTTGTAGCCTTTTACATCTTCAACAATCGTTTTTTGCTCTAAATTATCAAAATACATAAAATCAGCAATATAATCTATTTTTCCTATACTTTTTCCGTTCTTTTTAAAGCTTTCTTGTAAATTAAAGCGTGGTTGCAGGGTCAAATCCTTAATTGACCCTGCCTTTTCCAACAACTTTAATTCACTATATCTATTAGACTCCTTAAGACTATCAAAGGTAATTCCGTCAACTTGTACTTTTCTAGCGTTGTATTTTCCACATCTTCTATACATCAATATTAACTCCTAGCTTCTTAAAGCCTTCAACTTGCTTTTGTCTTGCTACTTCCTCTAATTCTTCAGCAGAATAATCATCAGTAATTCCTTTAAAGTTGTTAAACTTATTTTTGTTGGTTTTAGATTTTAGGTTTCTTTTTCCATTCTTAGACCAATCCTCTAAAATTCTGTCTACATAAGATATTTTTAAAATATTATTATCTCCAGCTAGTTTAAAAGCATCTTCTATATAATCAATGTCATATTTTTTTATATAAGTGAATAATTTATTCTTCATCATTCCAGTTAAACTTTTAAATCCAACATAGAAATAGATTTCTATAATTTTTTTGAATTTTTCTTTTTCTTTTTCTCCTAAAGAAGAAGAATATAGATTATAGTATTCAGTTATAATATTATCCTCCCAAATTTTTGGGATACCCCCACCCAAATTTTTGGGATACCCTACCCCATTTTTTTGGGATACCCCATTATTTTGAATAGGTTGCTCTTCTTCTTGTAAATTATCGATATATGCTTTTAATGAAAGATCTCTTATAAAAATATGCCTTTCTTTAATAGATACAGAATTCTCTCTATAAATCATTCTTATATCTATATAGCCGTTGTCTTTTAAGTTTTTAATCCAATTAGAAATACTGTTTTTTCCTACTCCGTAAAGATCTGCAAAATATTTATTGCTTGCCCAGCAGTAACCTTTACTATTAGATAAAGCAGTTATTTCTGCATATAATAATTTTGCGCTAGGTGTTAAATTTTTATCATACCTAACAGTTGCAGGTAATATTGCATAATAGCCTGGTTCTGCCATATTAATTGCTCCTTTCTATTTATTTTTCGAAAGGAGTTCCTTCAAGATTGTTTTCTTGATTTCCAATTGGAAGGTTCTTCATCTCTTCAATTTCACTACAAATCTTTTCATAATCTTGCTTTTGAACTTCATCAGTTCTCTTATATCCATACTTGTTAAGGATTGGCATAATTAAATCTTTGTTGCCTTCTCCCATAGCATACATTCTTCTAGCTTGAGCCTTAGTTATCGTTCCGTCTTGATCTGTATAAGTCTTTTGATATTCGCTTGCCCTATTACCTTGTAAATCCATGTCCTCAATATCTTGAGTAAATACATCAGATAAAGAGCCTACTAATAAAGCAGCGTCAACAAGTGCCCTTTTTTTGGCCATTTTTAATACAGTGTTGTCTAGAGTGTATGGATCCCCTTTCTTATATTTAGTTTCCATTGTGTTTGCTGCACCAATTCCCTCAGTAATTACATAGCCATCTTTTTTAAGCTGACATTTTATTTGATATTGGAAAAATCCTTTTTCAAAATCTCTTGTGGATTCTAAAATATCAAATTCAGAAGTTAAGCCTAAAAGCATAACAATTTTTTCAGCGCCAGGTTTTAGCATTGTTGGCTTATTACCAGTTCCTGGAATTAAACCATAATCATGACCTTGCTTAAATTGACTTTGCACTATTTGTTGGAATTGATTTATCTTGCCTAAAGTGTTTGAAACTGCATTAGCATTTATATTTTCAATGACACTTAAACTATCCATTGTTTTTACTTCGATTTCCTTTGTCATTTTAAACTCCTTATCTAATTCTTAAGCTTTCTGTTTGGACTAATTCAGCAGCATCTTCAAACAATCCGTTCTTTACTGCTTCTTTTAAATCGTTCTTATTTAATTTCTTTTCAATCTTGTAATAATCATCAGGAATCTTACTTTCATCTAAAATCTTTAAAGATGGAGCATTGCGTTGAATGTTAAAAGAAAATAGATCTGTCTTAAATTTTCTTTTATCCAAAACAAGCATTGCATTTTGCAAGTATTCTTTTAGCTGCTTTTGTCTATTTTCAATAGCCTTTCTTTTCTTTGCTAGTCTTTCTTCTTCAGATTTCAAAGCCTCAATTTCTCCATCAAAGTCCCTTAAAACTTTTGCAATATTATCAGCCTTAGTTTCAATTTCATCATCAATATTTTCTAAAGCAGAATTAAGATCTTCCTCTTCAATATCCATATCTTTTAAATTCAAGTAAATTTCTGTTAGTTCATATAATTGCATAATCTGCCTCCTCTTCTAGCCTAGTAACCTTTATTCCACTCACTTCTTGCGTTCCGTTGATGTTAAAGCTGTTTAAAATCCTATCTACTGCAAAGCAATAGCCATTTTGAGTAAGTTCCTCAACAGTGTGATTTTCAAGTAACATTTTCAAGGTTTCTTGATCCTTAAAATCAAGTTCAAATTCTATTTTAAATTTCATAATTTCCCCCTTATTTGTGGTATAATAAAGGCAAATAAATATTTTTATTATTTGCTTAGTCCTGTTGTTTAGTCGCTGCAGGGCTTTTTATTTGCCTTTGCCTCTTCATTTTTCTTCAATTCTTTCTATATTTCCATTCTCAATATCCAACAACAAATCATTTACAGTTATTCTCACTCTATTAATTCTTTTCTTATTGATGAAATTAGTGATTCCATTTTCATAAGCCTTAAAGTTATCTTTGTAATTTTGTAAAATAGTTATAGCTGCATCAATAGTTGCATCAAACTTTTCTTTCTTTTTTAGATCTTTCATTCTTTCTTTTCTCCTTTAAACAAATTTAATTAAATAAGCAAATAAGTCATCTATGACGTTGTTGCCGACATATAAAACAAAAAATAAGAATTTTAAACTAAAGCAAACCAACCAATAAAGCAAAGTTATAGATAATACAATTCCTATAAATCTTCTAATTTTAATTGGCACCCTGTACCAACTTAAAGCTTTCACGCTTACACCTCCCTTACATTTCCATCCAGTCATCTAACCAAATCTTTTTAAATAGTTTTTGATTTCCAATTCCCTTTCTTTTAAACCTTATGTTTCCTGCATCTATTTCTGCATTTAATGTTGTCTTTCCAACTCTCAAATACTCACAAGCTTCTTGAAATGTATATATTTCTTTAGGCTCTGTTAGATGTTCAATTAAAAAATTTAATTTTTGATTTACATCTTCTATTGTTATATTTTCTTTTTGTAAAGTTTCCATTCTCGTCCCCCAACGTTTAATGTAGCTTCCTTTTAAATCTCTAAAATATTTCTTATTTGCTCTATTCTTTCAGCATTAGTTCTATTTCCTTTTATAATGTCAGAAACATAGCCAATGCTAATTCCCATTTCATCAGCTAACTTTTGATAAGTGTAGCCTTTTCTTTTCATAGAAATCTTAATTTTTTCTTCAAAGGATAAATCTTTAATTGTCATTCTCACACCACCCTTTCAATGTAAAATTTTACAATTTTGTTTGCATTCATTTGTAAAATATGCTAATATTTAAGCATAAAAAACAACACATGATTATAAGTTCCCACTTTAATCAAAAGTTTTTAAAATGCAGGTGCTGAATTATATGCTTAATTTTTTAGCTTAAATTAAGTATAATGGAATATTTTCCATTTGTCAATATTTATTTTGGAATATTTTCCAATTATTTGGTGCCACTTAAAACGAGGTGCTATATGGATATACTAGAAAGGGTTAAAGATTTATGTTACAGGCAGGGCTTGACTGTAGCTGAATTAGAACGAAAGGCTGACTTAGGCAACGGTAGTGTTAGAAGATGGAATACGTCAATTCCTGCAGCTGATAAACTCCAAAGAGCTGCAATAATTCTAGGAACATCAATGGACTATCTTTTAACTGGTAAAGAACCAAGCGAAGATTCTGAAACCCTATTACTTGCCCGTGATGCTAATAGTTTGACAAAAGAGCAATTACAAGTTGTAAAAAATGTTATAGACGAATTTAAGAAAACTAATAATATTGGGTGATGTGATTGAATTGGAAAAGCAAAGATTATTTATACTATAAAATAATGCAATTTTCACATGAAAATAAAATTGGAGTTAATACTAATCTTGAAAAATTATGTAGAGAAAAAAGTTGGTATTTGATCCCCTACCCTGCAGATAAATTTCAAACTTTCATGTCAATTTCAAAAGATGGATTTACTATAAAAGATGGGAATAACTTCTTTATAATGTACAACCCAGAATTGAAAAATAAATGTTATGAAAGATATAGGTTTACCATAGCCCATGAAATAGGGCACATTTATTTGTATCATCATATTTATGTAGATAATTACATTCTAATGCACAGTTCCGATAAAAAAGGAATCTGGGAGCAACAAGCAGATATATTTGCACAGAATCTATTGTTGCCAATAAAATATAAAAATTTTTATAAAACAAACAATCAAAAAGTCATTAAAAATACTTTCTGTGTAAGTGCCGAGATGATAAACACTAGAATGGGAAAAATGTATCATGACGAACTTTTTACAAGAAAATTAATTACCAAAATAAGAAATGGTACTTTAAATTAGGATAAACTTTAAAGGTTTATATAAATAGAAAGGAGAATAAAATGAACAAAAATATTAGAAATGTGTTAGCCGTTGGATCTATTGCATTGCTTTTAACTGCTTGTGGTGGAAAAACTAATGAGGTTAATAAAAGCGAACCTCCGAAAGAAAACAAAACTAACGCAGAAACAACAGTAGAAAATAATAAAAAAGCAGATTCCAGCGTGGGAAAAGTTGATAAAAGCGAATTTGGTCGAGTTGAGGTCATCAAAGAGAAGAAAAATATTAATGATCTATTTAAAAGTGGACCTATAAAATTAACAATAACTGATATTCAAATTTCTAAAGTGAACCCAAGTCCAAATTATAAGTCTATGTTTAATGATAAAGACGAAGTAACATCTGTAGTTTTAGCTGTTGAAGTTGAAAATACAAGTGATGAAACTATAAGCTTTTTCCCTGACCAAGGAACTATTGTAACTAACACAAAAGAACAAAAAGAAGCTGAGATGTTTTTATCTGATGAAGTTGGCGGCGATTTTATCGGACAAGTGAAGAAAAAAGGTAACATTATATTTATACTAGATTCAAATGCAGAAGAAATTAATAATGTAAAATTTGTTTTAGGTAATGCTTCAAATGCAAACTTTGAAAGTGTTGGCGAAGAAATTACTGTAACTTATGATATTTAAATAAAAAATCCTTGAAAAAAATAATGTAAAGTTTTTTAACACGTCCCCCAACGTGTGAATTTTAGCTTCCTAAAAATAAATTTTAGGAGGTAGTAAGAATGGCATATAAAAAACTAAAAAATGGCAAAATCAGAATCTATGGAGATCATACTATTGACGGTATAAGATATAGACCTAGCTGTACAGTTAAAACAAATTTAACTGGTTTACAATTAAAAGCTTTTGTTAAAAGCAAGGAAATGGAATTACTTGAAGATGTTAAGCTACAAGCCAGCGATTCTGATAAATTATCAAGATTGGATATACAAGGAGCTTGTAAATGGTATCTAAGAATTAAAGACTTAGAACAAAATACCATAGATTCTTATAACACATATATTGATAAAAGAGTAATGGGTTTTTTTAAAACTAAAAAAGTAGTTGCAATAACATCTGCAGATGCTAAAAGGTTTTTTAAAAAACTAGATAAAGAAATATCTGCTCAAACAAAAAAGCCTTTAAGTCAAAAAACTAAGAAAAATTATTTGACTTATTTACACGCTATATTTCAAGAGTTAAAGGAAAAAAGAATAATAGAAGAAAATCCATTTTCAGATATTACTGTAAGAGTTCCTAAAAATCTAAATAGCAATAAGTTTTATGGAATTGAAGAAGTGAAACATCATATAAGTGTATTATCTAATAAAGCACCTATAAAATACTTTCTTTTATACGTTTTGACTGTGATGTGTGGGCTAAGGCCCGCAGAAGCAAGAGGTTTAAAGTGGAATAAAATAGATTGGATTGAAAAGAAAATCTATATAGATGAGTCACTTGCAGCGACCCAAATAGGATATATAACTAAAAGTACAAAAAATGAAGAGCCTAGAGTGCTAGATTTAATTGACTTAGCAATCAAGCTATTACAGATACATTATTCAGATGAGTTGGAAAAATATAAAGAAAATAAAATTACTAAACCTATAAGAGAAAATTATATTTTTACTAACGCAAATGGAGATCACATTGGAGAATCCACTTTTAGAAATTGGTGGTATAACTTTTGCAAGAGAAATAATTTACGCTATGTTTGCCCCTATGGTTTAAGACATACAACGGCAACAATGCTGGCTTTTAATAACATTCCGCTTGCAAACATTGCTCAACAAATGGGACACTTAGACACTTCAACTACTCTTGTTTATATCCATGCAGTAGAAGAAGGCAAAAAAGAGATCAACAATGTTTTAAACGAAAATATTAATGTTGATTTTTTAAAAGTACACGGCAAATAAAAAAACCATTCTAAAAATAGAATGGCTTAAAATGGACTCCGTAGCTGTCTACGGCTATCCGCAAATGGTGGAGGCGGCGGGAGTCGAACCCGCGTCCGAAGACTTCTTACAGAAAGATTCTCCGAGTGCAGACTCCTCTTAAATTTCCCCTGTATTACTAGAGTGTCAAACTCATACAGAGTATCGCCATTAACCCCCTCTGCTATGGCGCATTACAGAGTTCGTTTGCCCGCTAATTTGAAACCCGGTTACAGTTCGCGGCGTCTGGCCGGATTGCTACCTAATTAGGCAGCTAGTGCGAAATTATTTTCGTCGTTTATTTTTTATAGACCATTTTAGCGTTGTGTGATCCATCAACGACTCGCTACTTAAAGCTCAAAATCCCCGTCGAAACCATTTTCGCCCCCATATGAAGTTAGACTAAAATTATACTAAAATTCCGCCTTTTTGTCAATTTTAGCCCATCTCAGTCTTCTTCAATTTTTTTCTCTTTTTCTTTGCAAATTTAAATCTTAAATTTTTCTTCCAAATAAAATATCCAATCACTGACCCAAGGACATTTAACATCAAGTCGTCAATGTCAACAGACCTTCCTATAAAAAATTGTATGAACTCAACAAAAAAGGAAGTGGCAAAAGTAATGCCAAGGATCTTTAAAATATTTCTCGCCTTTGAAAAAATTTCTGGAAGTAATATTCCAAAGGGCACAAATATTATTACATTGCCCATTATATTTATCATTGTGTGAAGGAAGCCTGAATATTTTATGTAATTTTTTATAGTTCTAAAGGGAACTAGGTTTACGCCCCAGGCTCCTGATGTTATCCTGTCTTTAAAATTTCCAACGAAGTCAAAGTTTTCGTTAGTTAGATTTATTCCTGAGTTGGCAATATAGGAGTTTGGTGTAAATAACATTATTACTAGAAAAGCAAGGTAGCCTGCAAAAAGACTCAAGAGAAATTCTCTAAATCCACTAGAATTTATTTTTCTGTGGGAGAAAAATTTTACTCTCACCATGGAAAAGACTACAAAGGTAATTATGAAGGCAGGTATTGTCCTTGCCGCAAAAAATAAAAATAATCTCATATATTTTTTAGTTCTATTAAATTTGTTATGGAATATTTATTTTCTTCTACAACTAAGTGCCACTTGTCCTTGGAATTTTCATCGTAGATGCCCACTGTCTCGAGACCTGCACTTTTGGCAGTCCTAAGGGCAAGATAGGAGTCGTCAATTAAATATACATCCCTTGGATCTTCCTTTATTTCAGAAGTTATTGTAGTGAAAAATTTTTCTTCGCCCTTTATGTGACCAACTGAATCTGCTGTGTAAAGTCCTTCAATATAATTGTCAATGCCGTATTTTTTTATGACTATGTCTGCAAAGTGCTTTGCTGTTGATGTTCCTATGACAATTTTCTTGTCCCTGTCCTTAAAATATTTTAAAATTTCAAGGGCATTGTCCTTTAACTTAACTTTGTTAGAATAAAAATCTATAACTGTGTCGCTAAAACCATTATAAAGTTCTTCAAAGCTTTCGCTTAACTTGTAATAGTCCTTTAAATACCTAAGGGAAGTGTTAAGGCTCATGGTGGTCATCTTGTGTTGCACACTGTCTTCTATGTCTATTCCCTTTGTCTTCATAAAGTCACGAGAAACTCTTCTCCAATATCCCATGGAGTCCACCAGGGTTCCGTCTAAATCAAATATAATAGCTCTCATGTTACCTCCTTCTTTAATAATACTTATATTTTAGTTGTAATCTTTTTATAAATCAACTATAATAGTCTTCTAAGTGCTTTTAAAAATTTTTTTAAAAAGTCTTTGACAAAATTTTTTTTCATGTTATAATAATATCTGTTCGAAAATTAAATATAAAGAATATAAAATTCTTGTAAAATTTTCATTGTCGGGGTGTAGCGCAGTTTGGTAGCGCACGTGGTTTGGGACCATGGGGCCGGGGGTTCGAATCCTCTCACCCCGACCATTATATTTTAAGGCTTAGGCCTTATTTTTTTGTCTAAAAACATCTTTATGGACCTAAGTCCATTAATCCTCTTAAGATTTTTCTAATTTTTCAAATTATTAAATGTTTTAAGTTCCAATAATATTTTTAATAAAATTTTACTTTTCTATAAGTTTTTTCATAAAAGCTCCCATAAAATTTTCCAAATAATATTAATAATTTTTAAATAAAGATTTTAAATTAAAACTTTGTAAAAACATTTTTACAAAATGTTCTGCAAACGATTGATGCGTTGAAATTCTTTAATGTTATTTCCTTGTATTTATAAGTTCATTGTTCTATAATTGAACTAAGAATAATAAAAGTAAAGGAGGATTTATATGTTACTATTTATTATTGGACTTATAATATTGCTTGGTGGCGGATTTTTCTACTCAAAATATGTAGAAAGTCAATTGGCACCAGACGACAGAGAAACTCCAGCTGTTAGAAAAGCTGACGGAGTTGACTATGTAGTAATGAGTGAAAAGAAAAACTGGCTCATCAATCTACTAAACATTGCAGGTATGGGACCAATCATTGGACCTATCCAAGGTATTCTTTTTGGACCTATTGCTTTTCTAGCAATTCCACTTGGATGCGTATTTGCAGGATCAGTTCATGATTACATGACTGGATTTATTTCAATGAGAAATGGTGGATCACAAGTTCCTAAGCTCGTTGGAAAGTACATTGGCGATGGAGTTCGTAAATTCTACAATATTGTTATTGCAATCTTACTTCTACTTACTGGTGTAGTTTTTGTCTACACTCCTGGGGACTTAATCGCAAATGATATTCTTAAGGTTGGCGCTGATTCAAATGTTATTTGGATTATCTATGCAGCAATTTTTGCTTACTACATCGCTTCAACTGTACTTCCTATTGATAAATTAATCGGTAAAGTTTATCCAATTTTTGGTGGTTTCCTAATTGTATCTGCTATTGGAGTATTTATTGGAATCTTTATTAAGGGTTCAGGAAACTTAGCATTTGAAAATGCTGGTCTTCTTGCAGAACACCCACTTGGACAAAGATTTATCCCATCATTCTTTATAACAGTTGCTTGTGGTATCTTATCAGGTTTCCACGGTTCTCAAGTAACACTTATTTCTAGAACTGTTAAATCTGAATCAGAAGCTAGAACAACTTTCTACTCAACTATGATCGCTGAAGGTTTCATCGCCATGGTTTGGGCAGCAGGCGCAATGGTAATTTTCTCATCTGGTATTGCTCCACTTGACACTCCGGGAACAATTATGGTTGGTCAAGTTTCTAAATACTTCATGGGTAATGTTGGTGGACTTCTTGCAGTTCTTGGTGTTATTGCACTTCCTATCACTTCTGGTGATACTGCTTTTAGATCTCTTAGACTTATCATTTCTGAAGAATTAAATATTTTATCCCAGCTTTTGCAATCCTATACTTTGCAAAGACAAATCCTAATGGATTTAACCTACTTTGGAGATACTTTGGTTTCACAAACCAATTCGTAGCAATATTTGCACTTGCAGTTGCTAGTATTTATCTAATCAACAACAACAAAAATTATATTATTACTTTGATTCCAGGTACTTTCTATACATTTATAGTATTTGCATTTATTATAAATGTTAAAGGTCTTGGACTAGGAATGCCTTTCTCAATTGCTTACCCTGCAGCAGGCGTTTTAGCAGCACTATATGCTTACTTCGTTGTTAAGCTTGGCAAGAAAAATCAAAGTAGAATTCAATCTATTGTTTTAGATTAATTTTTTAAAGTAAGAGGTGGCTGGACATGCCACCTTTTTTTGTTAGGAGGTTTTATGAATTTTATACTAAGTGATAAGGCTTTAACTTATCTTAAAAATAAAAATAAGGATAAAATTTTTATCAATCCCGACCTTGATGCTAAGGCTTGTTGCTGCGGCGTAGGCACCTTTGACTTTGACATAAGCATAATGGAGGATGAAGACATAAGTAGGTATAAAAAAGTTGATGTCTCAGGCATAGCTGTTTTTTATAATCCCACTATTGATCTTTACCTGGAAGGTCGAGAAGACATGGATATAATAATATCTGCAGTGGGTCTTGGAAGTTTTAAAAAATTATATGTTGAGAACGAAATAAATTCAATTGACCAGTGAATCGATGAGTGATTAGATGAAAAACAATAAAATTGACGAATTTATAAAAAATTATGACTTAGATGAAAAATATAAAAATAGAATACCAGATCCTCACTTCTTTTATTCTGGCGATGAAATTTTAAGGGAGGCAATCTCTGCAGTCTTGGCAGGCAAAAATATTCTCTTAGTTGGCGACAAGTCCACAGGCAAAAATGTCTTGGCAGAAAATCTCGCCTACATTTTTAAAAGGCCTCTTTGGAATTTGTCCTTTCACATAAATATTGACTCTTCCGTTTTAATTGGCGACGACACCCTAAAAAATGGAAATGTCCTCTTTCGTGAAGGACCTATAACAAAGGCGGCAAGCTGTGGCGGATTTGTTGTCCTAGACGAAATCAATATGGCAAAAAACGAAGCCATGGCAGTCCTCCACTCCATCCTTGACTACAGAAGAATCATCGACATACCAGGCTACGACATCATCAAGCTCCACCCTGCAACGAGATTTATTGCCACTATGAATTATGGCTACGAGGGCACCAGGGAGTTAAACGAAGCCCTCCTCTCTCGTTTTGTAATTATAAAGATGCCCCTTATCTCTCGCGAGAGACTTGTTGACCTCATAAAAAAAGAATATCCAAAGATGAAAGATGAATATGTGGGAAACATTGCCTTTTTCTTTTACGATTTAAAGCTAAAGGCAGAGGCAGGAGAAATTTCCAGAAACGCTCCAGACCTTAGGGGGATCTTTGATGCCATTGACCTTGTGAGAGAAGACTTAAGTCTAACTTCTGCTCTTGAGCTCACTATTGCAAACAAGCTCTTTGATCCCTATGAAGAAGAAATTTTAAAGGACTTAATAAAGACGAGATTTAAAGAAAATTTTTATTTTAAAGATATTTTCCAAGAGTGATTTTTACTATGACTAATAAAAATTCAAGAAAAGAAGAAAATCGAATAAAAAATATAATTTGGGACGGGTCCATGGACTATGATAAGGAGCCCTTTATCACTGGCGAAGACATCTCTGGCAATCCCGACTTTTATTTAAATTTAATAATTGGCCTTTCCGCAAAATATTTTGGCAGCGAAAATTTAGAAAAAATTTTTAATAATTGGCAATACAATCTCTACAGAGATAAGTTTGATTTATTTGCCATTTTTCTCCTAGAAGATTTGGTCTATGAAAAAGAAGTTCAGTCCCGACAAGTCTTGACATCTCTTCGCAAGCTTTACGCAGAAAAATTTTTGGAAGACAAATATGATTTGCAGAGAAAAAATTTGGCTCTAAAAGAAAATTTATTCTTCGAAATGCAGCTTAAAAAGGTCAACAACATTTTAGGAATGCCCTATAAGTTAAGCGACAAGAGAGAAAATATTTTTGAAAATTTAAGGCTTCCAGGTGACACTAACGAGAAAAATTTAGAAGAGAGAATCTTAAATATTTTTCGTGAAAATTTAAATTACAAGGAAAATGAAGTCTTAAAATTTTCTCCCATAAAAAATTTTACCCTCTTTGATAGCTTAGGCTTTGTCAAACTTGAAAGGTCCAATAGTCCAACTATTTTCGGCGATTTTCAAGAGAAAAAGGCTTCTGGTCTTACAGGCTTTTTCTATTCCCTTGCCCTAAAAAGGCGAAGGGAAAAAGAAAAATACATTGAGGAGACCTTTGGCAAGTCAATTTACTCTGAAGATGAGATGAAAGTAATACATGAGAAATATTTATATGGAGCCCACAAAAAGTCAAGGCTTCACTACACAAGAGGGCAAAGCCACAAAAATCTTGGTGAAGAAAATTTTGACGATGATGCAATAAATAGGCACCTCTTAAAATTTAAGGAAAACAGAAATTTTTACAACAATGAAATTAAAAGTCTATCCAAAAAAATTAGGCTGGCTCTTTCCAATCACTCTGGCATAGAAGAAGTGGTGACTAATAGCGGTAAACTCATTTCAAAGCTTGCCTACAAGTCCATGATTTCTGACAGGGTAAATATTTTTTCCAAGAAAATTTTAAATCTCAACTCCTACTTAAAGGTAGACCTAGTCCTAGATGCCTCTGCATCCTTAATGGACCTAGAAAGCGACATCGCCATTGAGGCATACATCGTGTCCAAGTCTCTCGAAAACAACGAAATATTAAATCGTGTGATTTCCTATGAGACTGTAGGCGACTACACAGTCATCACAATATTAAAAGACTATGAAGATAAGTGCGACTTTGAGAAAATTTTTAGGTATAGGACTGCTGGTTGGAACCGCGACGGACTATTTTATCGTGCCTATCAAAATTTAATTGATTCTAAAAATGAAAATCATCTTTTAATTGCCCTAACTGATGCCCATCCTCGCGACATAAGACCTCTGGCTTCAAAAAACTTTTTTGGCTCAAAAAATTATTCTGACCAAAACTCTTTAGAGGACACAAAAAAGGAATTGGACAAACTTAAAAAACTGGGCATTCACACATCGGCAATATTAAATAGCGACAAAATAGATAATGCAAAATTTTTGTTTGGACGAAATTATATTAAAATCAAAAGTGTAAAGGAAATTGCCAACGTGGCTGGCCGCTTTATTCAAAGAGAAATTGCAAATATCGAGAAAAAATAAAAACTGCAGCTGTCAAGGTGGCCGCAGTTTTTTTGATGGATTTGAAATCTAATTAGGATTATCAAATATTTGGATTTATTAAAATTTTTATTATTTAACTAGGTCAAAAGCTTTTTGTGGAACATATACGGCTCTTGTGCTGTAAATTGTAAGTCCGCCAAGTTCAACTTTTTCGCCATTTTTAATTGCGTAGTTTTTTGATACTGGGAATACAATTTTGTCTTCGCCCTTTGTTACAATAGCTTCGTAATCATTTTCGCCCTTCTTTTTAAATTCAACTTTAGCTCCCTTGTCTTCGAAGCCCTTTCTAATTGGTTGGTAAAGTTCTTCAGTTAACTTGTCAAGGTCTAGGTCAAGTACATCTTCAAGGTATCTTCCAATTTCATAGTTGTGAACTGTTCCAATAAGTCTTTCTGCCTTATCTGATGTTGAGTAAGAGTAAAGTCCTATATCTCCGCCAACGTGTCCGCCAGTTGTCCATGCAATGTGGCTTCTTGCTGAGATAATTCTTCCCATTGCTGAAACTACATCTTTTTCA
>QWCB01000558.1_pt1 | contig 41178 bp, 44 predicted proteins | sample 1972511 | NCBI WGS metagenome assembly QWCB01 (sample SAMN09866719, study PRJNA288562) | Human gut metagenome isolate term5_stool, whole genome shotgun sequencing... | isolation source: gut | host: Homo sapiens | place: USA: California | reverse complement strand
AAAACAATTGATTGGCATATATTAAAAACTATTAAAGAACTAAATGCAAGTTCTCTTTTTTTATTTTTAAAAGTTGCATTTAAGTCTTTAAGTAACATAGAAAGATTTTTAATTTGACAAATAGGCTTATTTTACCTATAATAACTTATGCATATTTAATGAACTTATCTTTTGAATTAGGTGTTCTTGATTATAAGAGACTAGTAACCGTTCAGTGAAAGTATTAAAGTAATCAGCCATGTAATTAGAAAGACCCATTATATGTAATTTATAAAGGAGGAAATATGTCAAGATATACAGGATCTACTAATAAAAGAGCAAGACGTGTTAGTTTCTCAATTCTAGAAAATGGTAAAGATTTAGCTAGAAGACCATATCGTCCAGGTCAAAATGGTCGAAAGAGACAAAGAAAACCAAGTGATTATTCACTACAATTACTTGAAAAACAAAAAATGCGTTTCATGTATGGTTTATCAGAAAAACAATTCTATAAGACTTATCTTAAAGCTAGTAAGATGTCTGGTGTTAAAGGGGATAACTTCTTTAAACTACTAGAAGCTAGACTAGATAACGTTGTATACCGTTTAGGACTTGCAAGAACAAGATCTGGAGCCAGACAACTTGTTAACCACGGTCATATTCTTGTAGATGGTAAAAAAGTTGATATCCCATCATTTAGTGTTAAACCAGGATCAACTATTTCTGTTAAAGAAAAAGATAAAGAACTTAAAGTTATTAAAGAAGCTCTTGAACTTGTTAATAACCGTGTTGAATTTGTTACTTTTGATGAATCAAAAATGGCTGGAACATTCGTAAGATATCCAGAACGTAATGAATTAAATCCAGATATTAACGAATCTATGGTCGTTGAATTCTACTCTAAGAGATAGTAATTATAAAAAAAACCTCGAAATATTTCGAGGTTTTTTATTTGCTTAAAAGAACTTTAGCTGTTCTTATCATTTGGCTAGAGTATCCGTATTCATTATCATACCAAGAGATAATCTTAAGCGTTTGCCTTCCTTCTACTTCTAAAATATCGGTAAGTAAACCATCAACTTTAGAAGCGCAAGTTGAACCAATAATATCACTTGATACTAGAGGATCTTCTGTATAGTTTAATACTTCACTAGCGTTATTTCTTAAGATAGCATTAACTTCTTCTATTGTGGCAATTCTTTTTAGTTCAAGATTTAGATCAATAACTGATCCTATTAAAACGGGAACGCGCATAGCAAGACCCTTAAGTTTACCATCTAAACTAGGCATAACTTTACCAATAGCGCTAGCTGCTCCCGTTGATGTTGGCACGATATTGAAGCTAGCAGCTCTTCCGCGTCTAGATAGTATTCCTTTATGATGCACAGCATCTAGTTGATTTTGATCATTAGTTACCGCGTGAACTGTCGTCATCATTCCTTTAATAATACCTATATTATCATCAATTACTTTAAGAACGGGAGCTAAACAGTTAGTCGTGCATGATGCCGTACTTATTACTTCTTCTGTTCCATCTAGTAAATAATCATTAACGCCGTATACTATCGTCTTCATATCGCCTTTAGCAGGAGCTGAGATAATAACTTTCTTACTACCTGCGGTAATATGCTTACTAGCACCTTCTAAACTTGTAAAATGACCACTACATTCAAAAACTAAATCAATACCAAGGTCTCCCCAAGGAAGATTTACTGGGTCTTTTTCACTAAAACATTTAATATGTTTACCTCTAACGATTAAATCATTCCCGTCATAGGTAATTTCGTTTTCGAGGAAGTTTCCTTGCGCTGTATCATATTTAAGTAAATAGGCTAAATCTTCAACGGGACTTAAATCGTTAATAGCGACTACTTCTAAAGTATCATCATTAAGAAGTAATCTATATAATATTCTTCCTATTCTTCCAAATCCATTTATTGCAATTTTTTTCATTTTATTCTCCTTTATAACAACTATCTCCAATAAACTCTCTTAAGATCGAATCATCTGGTATAGCCGATGGTGATATCGGTAAAAAGTTTTTCAAGATATTAATAATTCTTTTAGCTTCTTCATAATATTCTGATTCAATAGGTACGGTATAAAGTAAAGGCTCAGCATAAGTTCTTAGAACACCTATTTCATAAAGAAGCGCGGTATTAAGCGTCCAGTCAGCTTCATCTTGATAAGGGAAGATATATTTTTCTTCGCCTTCTCTAACGGATGGCCAGTCCATGATTGTTTTTAGCGGTGGATTCCCTCTGGTCCTGTTATCTCTAATCATTCTTCTAATCATCCTGTTATCAGATGTTGATATCCTATTATGATTATCAATATTTAAAGCAGTTGCGGGGGTTACATATATTTTAAATTTCTTCTTTTTATCAATATGTTCAAGAAGGACAGGGTTTAGTGCATGAATTCCTTCAATAATTAAAAGGTCATTACTAGCTAGTTTTAGTGGTTTAACAAAGTTAGGTTCCCCCTTAATAAAATCAAATTTAGGTGTCATAACTTCTTTGCCTTCTAAAAGCTCAATCATTTGCTCTTCAAAAAGTTTTAAATCTAAAGCTTCAATACACTCAAAGTCATAAGTTCCATCAGCTTTTTTAGGAGTTAAATCTCTATTTAAAAAATAATCATCCATGGATATCTTAACGGGATTAAAACCAAAACTTCTAAGATAACTAGAAAGCTTCATACTAGTTGTTGTTTTACCACTAGAAGATGGTCCAGCGAGTAAAATAATCTTAATATGATTTTTCTTACTATATATTACTTTAGCTACTTCTAAAAGCCTACTTGACTGCATAGCTTCATCAAGTCTAATAAGGTCATTAATACCACCACTAGAAACTAGTTTATTTAAATCAACAACAGTTTTAACCCCAATCACACTAGCCCAGTTATGATATTCATTAAATAATCTAAATAAATTAGGATGATGAACATAAGGTTTTATTTCATCAGGTTTATAAATAGTTGGATATAGTAAGACAAAGCCCTTTTCATTAACATAAGTTAAATCAAAGTTCTTAAGAACTCCTGTACTTATTGGCATTGGACTAAAGAAATAATCATACATATCCCCAAGTTTATATAAACTAACAAAAGTATTAGTCGTATATCTTAAAAAATCAGCCTTAATATCTTCATGGACCGCTTTAAAATATTCGATGGCATCAACTCGGCGAACATTTTTTAAACTAATTGGAAGGTCATCATCAATAAGAAGCTGCATTTGTTTATGAATTTTCTTCACATCATCTTTTGTAATCTTCTTATCGGTTTCACAAAACATTCCTTTATCAATCGAATGTTTAATCGTAATATTTAACTTAGAGCCATAAATAATCTTCGTACTATAAATAAGTAAAAACATTAATCCATGCAAATAAATGCGATTCGCGTCTCTATTTGTTAAATCAAAGAACTCGATATTCGCATCATTTTGGATTTTTTCATTTAATGAACGAAAATGCCCATTAACTCTAACAGCAATAATGGGATACTTAAATTTATCTTGATAGGTTCTAGCTATTTCTAAAAAAGTTGTTCCCGCTAAAACTTCTACTTGCTCGTTAAAAACATCGATAACACACTTGCTATTTAGCATTAACCCTCCCCTTATATTATAATAATAGCACTAATTATTTTTCTTTACTAGCGCGCTTTATTCTTTTTCTTATTCTTTCAGCCATACCACTAATCTTACGATAACGGTGATTTAAGCCTGATTTAGTGATATTAATACCGTCCTTAGACATTTCAAGAGTTAACTCTAAAAGAGAATATTCAGGGTGCTTAATACGGTAATTAGCGGCTTCTAAACATCTCTCGTCTAGAAACTCTAAACCAAGTTCTCTTTCAATTAACTCAATATCTTCAAGTTGTTTTAGAGCACTACTCATAGCTTTTTCTAGATTAGCTTGCTCCATATTATTAAGCCTATTAGCTTTATTCTTTTCTTCCCGGTAAACCCTTATATTTTCATAGTATAAAACAGCTTTATAAGCTCCCACTAATTTAAGGAAATCACTTATCTTATCAGCTTCTTTAATATAGACCATATATTTATTTTCTCTTTTAATAATCCGGCTATTAAGATTAAAATAATTAAGCAGCCTTTGAATATATACCGCATCTCCTTTTTTATCTACGGTTATCTCTAAATGATATCTAGAAGTTTTAGGATCACTTACAACTCCTTTACCAATAAAAGCTCCTCTTAAGTAAGCGGCTTTTAAACTATCATCTCCTAAAAAGTCTTCACTAGGTTTAGATAACTTTTTTTCATCCTTATAGATAGCTAAACTATCTAAAATATAAGGAACTTTTTCTTTTATTTCACACCTATATATTAAATTCTTGTTAAAAGCTTTATTAGTAAGACCTTCTTTTTCTAAATAGATATTATACCTTTCTTCAAGAAAATTCTTGTATCTATCATAGATAATTTCATGTTCTGAAGTAAAAATAATTTCTTTTAAATTATAGTCGGCAGCTACTCTTAAGAAAGCTGAAGTTTCCGCTAGAGCTTCAGGGCTAGATGAAGAGATTCCTGCTAGTTCTTCTTTAATACTCATTGTAAAAGTTACTTGCATACTTACCTCATTAGATGTGCAAAAATAAGTGCACTTAACTTAAGTGAATCATGTTTAACGGTACCATCTCTTGTTGTAATTAAATTAGACTCAATTAAATTAACATTCATCTTTTTAAGTTTTCCTTTATCTATTTTAACCGGTTCTTTATCTTCTTCTTTTTGATATTTCTTAATTAAATCTTTATCAATCTTGGTATTAGAAGCAATAACAGTTGTTATTTTCTTTTTACCTAGATATTTATTTAATATATTAATGTGATCACTAACCTTAAGTTTATCGGTTTCCCCAGGTTCAGTCATGGCGTTTGCAACATATAAAACTTCACCCTTTGATTTATCAATAGCTTTTTTAACAGTATCGGGTATTAAGTTAGGAATAACACTTGTGTATAAACTTCCAATACTTAGGATAATTAGGTCTGCTTCTTTAATAGCATCTAGTACTTCTGGAAGAACTTCAGCGTCTTCTTTATAATGCACACTTTTAATATGTCTATGGCATTCTGTTATAAAGTGTTCGCCTTCAACAGTTGAGCCATCTGCCATCTCTGCAACAAGCGTTAGATAGTCTTCTGAAAGAGGTAAAACTGTCTTCTTAACATCAAGAAGCTCACTCATTAATTTAATACTTTTTCTTAATGATTTCGTCTGTGTATATAAAGATGTTAAAAGAAGATTACCAACCGCATGGCCATCTAAATCACTATTTGTTTTAAATCTATTTTCCATGATATTTTGAAGTTCTGGTGATAAAGTCGACATATTACTTAAAACCTTACGAATATCTCCAACTGCAGGCATAAAAAACTCTTTACGAAGCTTACCAGTTGATGAACCATCATCACTAACACTAATTATGCAGGTTAAATCAAGAGGGAAATCCTTTAGTCCTTTTACTAAAAAGGATAGTCCAGTCCCCCCACCTAAAACTACTACTTTTTTCATATAAACCTCTAACCTAGTTTAGCATAAAATAAGCTTTTCTTCTACAAATAAGAAAAGATAGCTTGAGAGCTATCTTCTTAACTAACCATTACTTATAATTAAATATATTTATTTTACTAATTTTAATACTTTTACAAGTTTGTTTTCTAGCATAGGTCTTGCAAATTCTTCTTCTAAAACTATGACACTATTTCTATATCTATTATAAGCTGAATCATAATCACCTTCTTCTATAGATTTAACACATGGCATAATAATATTTTCGTATATAGAGTTAAATACTTCATTTCCGTTTTCTTTTTCATTTATTGCACTAACAATTATAGGAGCAATATTGTAATAATGTTCTATATCTTCTTCAGAGACAAAAATATCTCTAAACTTTCTTAATAAATCTAACTCATAACAATTATCTTTAAATGTTTCCATTTTATATCTCATACATGCTGTAGTAAGAAAACAGCGGCAATCAGTTGAAGTTTTTTCACCATCTGATTTTTCGTTTATTGAAAACTTACCTTTCTCATAATCAATATTAATATGTATAGATTCATCATGTGGTTCTTTTGGATCACTTCCATATATATTTATGTGTCCTTTTTTATCATTATTATTTACATTTATCCATGTCCCGCCATCAGTCTCTTTTGCCATTTTAACTACCTTTCTTATTTAAAGTTATTTCATACAATTCAATTACACCATATTCTACATCTTCAGCATAATCAAAAACATTTTTATCTTCGTAACAGTTATTACAAAAATTAATAATTCTTTCAACGTTTTCTATTTTGTAAGAACTATTGTCATTATATAATACATACTGACTCAAATAATAATCTAAAAAATCAGTTGCTTCTTCTTTCAAGGTATTATTAGTAGTATTTTTACTAATACATAAAAGAGAACATATGATTTTTCTAAATAAATTTAAGATGTCTTTATCTTTGGACATATCTTCTCCTATCGATTTAAATAATATATTTTTTTGCCTTACATGTCAAGGCATTAATTTTATTTAGTTATTAAATGTAATTTAATATTATCAATTAACCCAGTAATCGACTTGATATATATAAAACAAAAAGAATAGTTCCAATCATAAACGGATAAAATAATATTGAAATAAAACCTGACTTTTTAGAAATAGGAGCATAATCAAAGCGGTAGTCTCCTGTTTCAGGGTAATTATCATTTCTTAATACCTTTACTCTGGCTTTAGAGGGACTATTTCCTGTTAGGCCTTCTCCGGTTAACTGATTTCTAATATATGAAGCATGATAAAGATTATCCATATGATTCATAAAGAGATTTTCATAGTAATCATCATAATCGACATCTTTATATATATAAGGTTCAATATCTTCATAGTTTATTCTAAAATATTCATCATCTACTCTAGAATAATCCTTAAAACCATCTTGATAAGTAAGATAAGCACCAAGTGTCATCTTAGCTAATCTTTTAATATTATCTCTTTTTAATAAAGGGTCTGTAGACGGATAAATATATTTGGGATTAAAACTTATTTCATCAGGAGTAACAACAATCTTACCAGCATCGAGTTCATCCACGACAAAAGACTCATGAAGTGCTTCAAGCTGTTTATCTAGTTCTAAAAAAATACCATAGATATCAGATAATTCTTCATCTGACCTATATAGATAAGTCTCTAAATCCATAGTCTCTCCCTATTTTAAATATATCACAGCTTCTTTAGATACGCCATTAGGTCTTGCCGCGCTTTACTATATACTTTAGTTATTTTACGGGGATCTACTTCTAGTAAAATAGCTATTTCATTATTATTAAAGCCATTATTACGTAGTTCAAAGATAGAGGATTCTTCCATACTTAAACTATGTTTAAATTCAGTGATATAACGGTATAATTCTTTTGAAAGGACAACATCTTTAGGATCACTACTAGATGAATAAACAGCATCATTATATTCAAGACTACTATTATTAATTATTTCTTTATTAGCAGAGTATTTCCTTAAATATTTTAAGATTCTCCTTTTAATAATAATACTTGAAAAAGTCTTAAAAGAAGCACTAGAAGTTGCTTCATAGATTTTAGACGCTTCAAGTAAACCTTGCAGAGCTTCTTGGTATAAATCATCATAAGTAATATTAAGCCCTGAAAACTTATGCGTAAAAAAAGAAGCCATTCGCTCTGCTAAATATAAGTGCTGATTAAAATAATGACTTCTTTCCATAATTACTCCCTAATCATTTCATATATCATGATGCCAGCAGCAACTGAGGCGTTAAGACTGTTAGTTGTACCTTTCATTGGGATCTTTACAAGGTAATCACATTTACTTTCTACAAGCGGGCTCATGCCTTTACCTTCATTACCAATCACAATGGCCATCTTACCGCTATAATCAACATCCTTAAAGTCGGTCTCAGCCATAAGAGAGGTTCCCGTTATCCAAAAGGCTTCCTTCTTAATATCATCGATAAATCTCGCAATATTAGTAACTCTAGCTATATCCATTTTAAAAACGGTACCAGCACTCGTTTTAATTGTCGTATCTGTGACTTCGGCTGCTCTATCTTTAGGAATAACAATTCCTTTTAATCCAGCTGCTTCAGCTGTCCTAATAATAGCTCCTAGATTATGCTGATCTTCAATATGATCAAGGATTAATAACTTATCATAGTTTAAAAGCTTATTTGAATCACAATATATAAAATCTTTGATATCTAGAATTATACCTTGATGATTATATTTATCAAACTTCATTAAATCATTTTTATCGAGGATAATAGGCCTTAAATTTAAATTTTCTATCATAGAAATTATTCTTTTATCACTAAAATACTTAGCTAAATAAACTTTTTCTACTAAATTATTTTCTTTTAGCACTTCAAGAGCGACATTTTTACCATAGACTTTCATTTATGTTCCTCCAGTATCATCTTAATAATCTCTTCTAATCTTTCTTTGTTATGTAAATATAAATATCCAAGTAATGCTTCAAAGCCCGTTGCTACTTTATAAGCAATGATATTTGCATTCTTGGGTTTTGATTTGACTTTAGCATTACGCCCTCTTAAATAAACAGCCATTTCTTCTTCAGTTAATATCTTTTTATTTATTAACTCTTCCATGACTTTAGATTGACTCATCGCACTTACATAAGAAATAAGCAGCGTCTGAATATCATTAACCTTCATATTATATTTTAAAATTAAATATTCTCTAATATAAAGGTCGTAGACCGCATCTCCAAGTAGTGCTAGATTTAAACTATTAATATTATTCATAAGAAAAGATACATACTAGTCTAGTATGTACCATTTACCTCCTACCTTACCAACTTTTACTTTATATTCTTGTTTTTTCTTTTCCCCACTTGGGTATTTTTCAGTATTTTCCACCGTTAAAGTATAAGCTGAACTAATTTTTGTTTTTGTATCAGTACAAGTTAAATCAAAAGCTTCTTCTTCTTTTTTAATATCTTCTTTAGACATTTTCTTTTCTGATTTAATTTTATAATCATAAGTTAACTTTTGATCTTGACTAGGTTTAATACCAGCAATTACTCTAATTTTATATCCTTCATTTCTTCTTAAGCATGGAACATAAGCATCAAGTACTTTATCTGTTTCGTGACTATTTAAACCTTGATAATATCTCTTAATTGCATCTTCCTTTTTAGTTCCTGATAACTTAATTAAACATACAATGAGGATAATTAGTAAAACTATTAGTACTGCCCATATTAATTTCTTACTAATCATCACTTTATCTAATTTATTCTTTTCTTTAGCCATAACATTTTATAAGACTTCATAAGTGGTACCATCTCTAGTATCCTTAAGTCTTATTCCTTTCTTAAGTAAATTATCTCTTATTTCATCTGCTTTTGCAAACTCTTTACTCTTCTTGTAGGCATCTCTTTGCTTAATTAAAGCTATAATTTCATCTTCATGGATATTAGTTTCAAAAGGCTTATCTAAATCAAGAGATAGAACTTTATCAAAGTCTTTAACTAAATATAGGATAGAACTATTATTAAGCTTTTCATCTCTTAAAACTTCATTAAGTATCGTAAGACCCATCGCTGTATTTAAATCATTTTCTAAAACTTCTTTAAATCTAGCTTGATAACTACTAATAAGTTCTGCGTTTATTGGTCCATCTTCTTTTAAAGAAAGAACCCTATTTCTAATTTTTTTATAGGTATTTTCCGCTATTTCTAAGTTTTCATAAGTAAATACTAGCTGACTGCGGTAATGACTATTTAAACACATAAAGCGGTAACTTAGTGGTAAAAAGCCTTTTTCTATAAGGGTATCGACGGTAATAATATTACCTTTTGATTTACTCATCTTGCCTTCTTTAACATTTAGATGCTCTCCGTGAACCCAGTAATTACACCACTTAGTACCTAGATATCCTTCACTTTGAGCGATTTCATTCGAGTGATGCGGAAAAATATTATCAACCCCTCCGCAGTGGATATCAAGTTTGTTTCCTAGATATTTAAGCGCAATACCAGAGCATTCAATATGCCAGCCAGGATAACCATATCCAAAAGGAGAATCCCATTTCATTTCTTGATTATCAAATTTAGAACTCGTAAACCAAAGAGCGAAGTCTTTAGGATTCTTCTTAGATTTATCAAGAGAAACGCCTTCTCTTGCCCCAACAATTACGTTATCTAAGTTACCAGACATCTTCTGGTAGCTAGTAAAATCTTCATGGCTTAATTTATCCGTATCAAAATAAACATTACCACCAGCTTTATAGGCATAACCCTTCTTTAATAAATCCTCAATCATGATGATGTACTGCTCGATAGTGCTACTAGCTTTAATCATAATATCGGGCATTGGTACATTTAATTTAGCGGCATCTTCAATAAATTTGTTAGTATAATAATCAGCAATTTCATAAACTGATTTACCTTCTTTTTTTGAAGCTTCCTGCATCTTATCTTTACCGGTGTCAGAGTCCCCTTCTAGGTGTCCAACATCCGTGATATTCATAACTCTTTTAACCTTGTACCCAATATATTGAAGAGTCTTTTCTAATACATCTTCAAATATATAGGTCCTTAAATTACCTATATGAGCATCATGATAGACAGTAGGCCCGCAGGTATACATTTTTATTTCTTCAGGATTATTCGGAATAAATTCTTCAATTTTTCTTGTTAAGGTATTATATATCCGCATAGTACCTCCTTATTTTAAATTTTCTAGTACTTTATCTTTTCCAAGTAAATAAATAGTATCAGCTAGATCTGGTCCATGCATTAAACTAGTAGACGCTATTCGAATAGGCATATAAAGCATCTTGCCTTTAGAACCTGTTTCTTCTTTAACGGTATTAATAAGATTATTGATGTCTTCTACTGTCCAGTTAATATCACTAATATGCTTTTTAAAGGCTTCAACAGTCTTTAAAGCTGCTTCATCTTCCATAATTTCTTTAGCTTCTAGACTTAATTCTTCATTTCCTTCAAAGAAAATCTTAGTTGCTTCTACTATTTCTTTACCATAAGAAATATGACTTTGATAAATACTAAGTAAGTGTTTTAACCATTCTTCAGACTTATCACTAATATCATAAGCTTCTTCTAGGAATGGTCTAGTTAAATTAAGAAAATCATCTAGTTCCATTTTCTTAATATAATGGCTATTAATCCATCTTAACTTCTTAATATCATATACAGCGGGAGCTTTACCAATACCTTTATAATCAAAAACCTTAACTAGTTCATCGATAGAATAGATTTCATTGTTACTAGGAGGCGTCCATCCAAGTAGAGCTAGATAGTTAACAATTGCTTCAGGAAGATAACCATCATTATATAAATCCATAAAGGAAGCGTCACCTTCTCTTTTAGAAAGTTTTTTTCCGCCTTCCTTAATAATATGTGGAAGGTGCACGTACTTAGGAGATTCCCAGCCAAAAGCTTTATATAATAGTAAATATTTAGGAGTAGAAGATAGATATTCATTACCTCTAACAACATATGTTATTTCCATTAAATGATCATCAATAACATTAGCAAAGTTATAAGTAGGATAACCATCACTTTTAATTAGAATTTGATCTTCTAGCACTTTGTTTTCAACTTCTATCTTACCATATACTAAATCTTCATAAGAAGTAACCCCTTCTTTTGGCATCTTTTGCCTTATAACATAAGGAGTTCCAGCATTTATCTTTTCTCTTGCTTCTTCTAAAGTATACTTCTTACAATAACCATCATACATATAAGGAATCTTTGCAATATCAGCATCTTCCTTAAGTTCATTAAGTCTTTCAGGAGTGCAAAAACAGTAGTAAGCATCTCCTTGTTCAACTAACTTTTCAGCATACTCTCTATATATAGGAAGTCTTTCACTTTGCACATAAGGACCATATTTTCCTGGATTATTAGGTCCTTCATCAATTTTAATCTTACATAAATCTAACGTCTTATAAATAAATTCTGTAGCGCCTTCTACAAATCTTTCTCTATCCGTATCTTCAATACGTAAGATGAAGTCTCCTCCTTCGTGTTTAGCAATTAAATATTCAAATAAAGCACTTCTTAAATTCCCAACATGCATATATCCCGTTGGACTAGGCGCAAATCTAGATCTTGCTCTCATTATACCTCCTTATCACCAAGTTTTAATTTAAACGTACAAAGCTTATCTCGATTTTCATTTTTAACTGTTAAAATATTCGTTACTTCATAGATTTTAACTTTATTTCCATCTATTCCATAAATAATATAAGTACTAGTTTCTGTTTTATCTTTAGGTGGTGTCTTAATTTTTAGGTCTGCTCTTACAAAGTTTAAATTTTTAGCATCTATTCCTAAACAATTATTTAATCTAGATAAGTCTTTCTTCTTTAACTCAACGTTTTTATAATTAAATGAGCACTGTATATTATACCCTTTTTCATACATATTTAAAAGGCTATCTTGATGAAGTTTTTGATAATTCTTGTCTAAATATGGCATAACATTACTAATTTTTTGTTTTTCATAGAAAGAGCAGTAATCACTAAACATCTTACGTCTTGCTTTTTCCTGTGGACTATTATAGTTAAGATAAACATATAAAAGCATAATACCAATAACCACAAGTGATAAAAGAACAAGTAAAATAACATAACGGTATTTAGATTTTTTCTTTATTTTAGTACTAACACCTTTTATTTCTTCTTGCGCTTCAGCAAAAGCATCTTTATCTGATTTTAAGACATCACTTTCATTGTAACTAGGCTCTTCAAAGATGTTTACATCTGGTGCCTTTTCTCCGTTTAAATCAAAAGCATTAAATGGATTATTACTTACTGAATTATCTTCTTCAGTTTTAGCTTCGTTTTTATGTTTCTTAGAATCTTTTTTGCTACTTTTAGTATCTTTTTCTTCTTCATTGACAGTATTATTTGATGGTAAACCAATATTTAAATCAGGGGCTGTAATAATAGAAGGAGTATCTTCCTTAAGATCTTTTAAGGATTTAACATCTTTAATATCCGGTTCTTTTTCAGCATCTTTTATAGCTTTAACAACGTCTTCATTGTCTTTTACTTTTTCTTCTGGTTTAACAGTACTAATTTCTGGAGCTGGTTCTTCTACCTTTACTTCTTCAGAAGCAGCTACTTCTTCTATTTGTGGTGTTTCTTCCTTAGAAGCTTCTTCAGGAGCAGGATTAGCTGCAACTTCTTCTATTACTGGTGCTTCAATTACTGAAGGTGCTGCTTCTATAGGCGCCGTATCACTTGGCGCTACTACAGTAATTTCTGGAGTTTCTTCCTTAGTTTCAGAAACATTTTCTGGATTAACCACCTCTATTTGTGGAGCATTTTCTTCTTTCTTAACTTCTGGGGTTGCTTCTGGATTAACGACTTCAATTTGAGGCGTTTCTACTTGAGGAGCTACTTCTTCAGTAGTTGTTGCTGTTTCAATAGCTGGAGCTACTGTTTCGATAACAGGTGCTTCTACTTGTTCTACTGGTTTTTCTTCAGGAGTAACAACAGCGATTTCTGGAGCTGCTACCACTGGGGCTTCTTCAGTCTTAACTTCTTCTACTACAGTAGTTGCAATTTCAGGTACTACCTCCGCATTATTTTCTGGAGTTACTGTTTCAATTACAGGAGCAACTTCATCAGTTACAGGTTCTTCTACTTTAGCTTCTGCTTTAACTTCTTCAATTACTGGTGCTGATGTTTCTTCAGCTGCTGGAGTTTCCTTAACTTCTGGAGTAACAGTTTCTATAGCAGGTGCTACATCTTCAATCTTTGGTGTATCATCTACTTTTGGTGCAACTTCTTCTATAACTGGAGCCTCTGCTGACTCTGATGTAACAGCAACATTTTCTGGTGCTGGTTCTTCTGCCTTTACTTCTTCAGATGGAGCTACTTCTTCTATTTGTGGTGTTTCTTCCTTAGGAGCTTCTTCAGGAGTAGATTTAGCTGCAACTTCCTGTGCTGGAACTTCTTCATTTGGGGTTTCTTCAGTCTTAGGTTCTATAGTACTAACAACATTAACAAGTGATGGTACACCGCCTTCTTTGGTTTCAAGAGGAACTTCAGCTGTTTTAAGCTCTTCGGTAACAACAGGAGATGCTACATTTGGTTTACTTGCTTCTGTAACAACTGCTTTTTGAGCTTCTTCGGCTGCTTTAACTGGCGCAGATTCAGAAGCAACAGTCACTTCTCCTACTTGAGGAGCAACTTCTACAGCTTCAATTACAGGTACTGATGGTTCTTCGGGTACTGGTGTTACTTCTGGTGCTGGAGTTTCAACTGTTTCAACAGGTACTTCTTCTTTAACTTCTTCTATAACAGGTGCTGGAGCAGGTTCTTCTGTTGAAGTTTCTTCTACATTAGGCACTACTTCTTCAATTACTGGTGCTGGAGTTTCCTTAACTTCTGGATTAACCACTTCAATTTGAGGTGCTTCTACTTGAGGAGCTGCTTCTTCTGTAGTTGATTGAGCAATTTCAATAACTGGAGCTACTGCAGATTCTACTGTCTTTTCTTCTGGAGTAACAACTGCTATTTCTGGTGCTGTGGCTACAGGGGCTTCTTCAGCCCTAGGTTCTTCTACTACAGTAGTTGCAATTTCAGGTGCTACCTCTACACTTGCTTCTGATGCTACCGTTTCAATTACGGGAGCAACTGCCTCAGTTACAGTTTCTGCTACTTGAGCTTCTGCTTTTACTTCTTCTATTACAGGAGCTGGTTCTGCTACTTGAGGAGCTTGTTCATTATTAGCTTCTGGATTAACTGTTTCTATAGCAGGTGCTACATCATCAATCTTTGGCGTATCATCTACTTTTGGTGCAACTTCTTCAATTACTGGCGCAGCTGGTACTACCGCTGGCGCTTCATTTGCTGTTACTACTTCAATTTGAGGTGCTTCTACTTGAGGAGCTGCTTCTTCAGTAGTTGATTGAGCAGTTTCAATAACACCTTCTCCACCTGAAAGAGAAGAGTCTTGCTCTTCTTTCTTAACTTCAGTTACCTCAGTTTCTTTTAAAGCTTCATTAACTGGAACATTATCCATTATTTCATCTAATTCAGGAATCCCTTGAAATTCTTCGTTACCCATATTTACTCCTAATTATAATATTACCTTTATTATACACATTTATTAGACAATAAAAAAGCGTCAATACTATAAAAGACGCTTCTTGTCTATTCTACTTTACTTATTTTTTGAAAAACTTCAGTAATATTTTCATTTATTATAAGATCAGCAAAACTATCATATGGCGTGCTAGAACCATTTATAATAACAATTGTATCTCCTCTAAAATATCTAACTAAACTAGCTGCTGGCTCAACTGTTAAGGATGAACCAATAACTAAAAGGGTATCCGCTTCACCAACTACTTTTAAAGCTTTTATAAAATCATCTGGGAGCATCTCTTCATATAAAGTTACATCGGGTTTAATAATGCCACCGCATGTGCATCTTGGAATACCATTACTGTTAAAGATATCCTCAGCCCCATATTCTTTATAACACCTAGTGCAGTGATTTTTCATGATTGTACCATGTATTTCTAAAACGTTTTTACTTCCTGCCTTAGAGTGCAAGCCATCAATATTTTGAGTAATAATTGTTATTTTCTTACCACTATTTTCAAGATTACTAAAATATTTATGAAGAATATTAGGTTCAGCTTTTAATGAGTTCATTCTAGTTTTATAAAAATTAAAGAATAGTTCAGGTTCATTTTGAAAACAGCTATGACTTAAGTAATATTCTGGACTATGTTCAAGTTTTTCTTTATAAAGACCATCTTTTCCTCTAAAATCTTTTAAGCCACTAGCAACGGATACTCCAGCTCCTGTAAAAACTGCTAAATCCTTAGATTTATCAATAATATCTTTTAATAGTTTAATCTTATCCATTTACTTGAAACTCCTTAAAAACTTCTTTTACCACTGCATTAGTATCAATATTAATCTCTTCTTTTCTAGTGAAATAAGCTAAATATTCAATATTGCCACTACCTCCTTGAAGAGGTGAATAAGTAAGTCCATTTAAATAGAAATGAATATCATTAAATTCATTAATTAAATCTTTAATAACATTTTTGTGAATATCTTTATTTAGAATAATTCCATGATAATTATCTGATGCTTCTTTACCGCACTCAAACTGGGGTTTAATTAATAAAACTAATTCTTTAGCATTTGTTAATAAACTGATTTTTGGTATAAGTTTTTTTACTGATATAAAAGAAACATCAATAGTTATAATATCAGAGCTCTTTATAAAATCAGTATCCATATCCCTAAAATCTGTTTGTTCAAAAAGAGAAATCTTCTTATTATTTCTTAAAGATTTATGAAGCTGATTCGTTCCAACATCAACCGCTATTACTTCTTTGATATTATTTTGAAGAGCAAGATCAGTAAAACCACCAGTTGATGAACCAATATCAAGCATAATCTTATTCTTAAAATCTATATGAAAGGTATTCATGGCTTTTTCAAGTTTAAGAGCTCCTCTTGATACATATTTCAGTTCTGATTTAAGTTCTATATTATCATTCTCACTAACTAGAAAAGATGCTTTCTCGATTAACTTATTATTAACATATACTTGTTTTCTTTTTATAAAGTCTTTACTAGTTGATCTACTTGGAAGAAGGCCTCTTTCAGTTAAAGCGATATCTAATCTAATTTTATTTGATGTCTGATTCATAGAAAGCCTTATATCCACGGTATGCTTCATAAATATCAAATTTACTGGCTACTTCATAAGGAGAGTGCATTGATAAAACAGGAACACCGCAGTCAATAACATCTACACCTTTATTAGCTAAGATATAAGCGATAGTTCCGCCTCCACCTTCATCAATTTTACCAAGAGCTTTAATTTGATACGCTACTTTATTATCTTCAAAAACTTTACGTATGTCTCTTACAAATTCAGCATTAGCATCACTTGCTCCGCCTTTTCCTCTTCCTCCTGTATACTTACATAAACTTAAGCCATGTGACATATTAGCTGAGTTATTCTTTTCATAATATCCAGCATAAATTGGATCATAAGCCCCATCAACATCAGCAGAAAGCATTTTAGACTTAGCATAAACTTTACGAAGCGCAGCTATTTTGTTTATGCCTTGTTTTTCTAAAATAAGTTCAATAAACAAATCAAAGCTTGCTGATTCCATTGAGGTATTACCAACACTTCCTATTTCTTCTTTATCAGCCAGAATCATAACAGCCGTTTTATGCGGATTTTTTACATTTAAAAAGGCTTCAAGGTTAGTGTATGAACAAACTTTATCGTCTTGCCCATAAGCGGCGACCATTGATTTATCAAAACCTAAACTTCGGGCATCAAACAATGGAACAAATTCAAATTCAGCACTAGTAAAATCTTTTTCTTTCATTCCGTACTTTTCAAATAAAAGATTTAATACATTTAATTTAATAGAGTCTCCAAGCGGCATATGGCCAGCGATAATATTTAGGTTTTCTCCCTCAACTACTTCACTAGCTTTCTTTGCCATTTGTTTAGCTCCAAGATGAGGAAGTAAATCACTAATCGTAAAAACAGGGTCATCCTTTTTACTACCAATAGATATATCAATATCCTTGCCACTCGTTAAAGATATTCTTCCTCGAAGCTCTAGTGGTATTGTCGTCCATTGATATTTTTTAATACCTCCATAATACTGCGTCTTTAAATAAGCTATTCCATCTTGTTCAAATAAAGGATTTGGTTTTAAATCAAGCCTAGGCGAATCAATATGCGATCCAACAATATTTAAACCATTATAAATATCACTGCCAATAATAGCAGCATAAACAGCTTTTTCTCTATTATCAAAGAATACTTTATCTCCCTTTTTTAGAGCTTTCTTCGTTTCAATATTAATAAAACCATTTGCTTTTAATTTCTTAATGGCATTTTTATTAAATTCCCTTTCCGTTTTAGATTTATTTAAAAAGGACATATAATCTTCAGCAAAAGCAAAAATTTTATCTTTTGCTTTATCATCAATATCTTTAAACCCGTTTTGACTATTATCAAGTAACTTATCTTTTAATTTTTTATATTTATCTTCCATAAATCCTCCTTATTATATTTTAACAAAGTTATCAAAATAAAAGAAGAAGCTTATTTAAACTTCTTCTTTAGGATTAAGTTCCTTATTTATTTCTTGTAAACTTTTAAAATATGCTTCTTCTACTGTACTAATAGTCTTAGCTTGATATTTTTTATATTCCTTTAAAGCTTTTTCTACAGCTCGATCATGGCTAATTTTACCCGTTCCCTCAAGAACATCTCCGCTTGTACTTGATAGTATTAAATCTAAATGCTTTATATAATCTGCCATATACATTTTGTTATGTCTCATAGCTTGAATTTCAGCAAAATCAAAGTATCCAGAAACTAAATTATTTAAAATTTTTAACTCGTCTTCTGTTAGATAATTTTTAGCTATTATAATATCACTCATGACTGGAAAATCACCTTTAAAATTTGTTAATCCCATAAAGGGTTTATTAGAATCTGCTCGTTCATATATTACTTCAGAAGCAGTATGTCCGTGTGATGCATAATGAAGTTTATTTTGGACAATTTTAAAGAACTGAAGAGATTTCTTATCTTTAGGATCATAATCAACAGCAGTTGCATATAAATCTAGAACTTGCCTATACATAACTTTCTCTGATGATCTTATATCTTTAATTCTGGCCAGTAATTCTTTCCAGTAATTTCCTCCACTACTTCCTTTAAGTCTTTCATCATCCATAGTGAAGCCTTTAATCATATATTCTTTTAATCTTTCAGTAGCCCATTTTCTAAAGTTAGTAGCTACTTTTGATTTAATTCGATATCCCAAGGAGATAATCATGTCTAAATTGTAATATTTAACATTTCTTTCAACTTTTCGATTACCTTCTTTTTGAACTGTCAAGAATTCCTTGACCGTTGAATTTATAGATAATTCCTCTTCTTCAAATATATTTTTTATATGTAAACTTATATTTTGTTTTGTCGTATCATATAAGTCAGCCATTTGCTGCTGTGATAACCAAACTGTTTCATCTTCAAGCTTTACATCAATTTTAGTTTTACCATTTTCTAAATTATATATAATTATCTGACCACTATCTTCCATATGGCCTCCTTTGCTTTTATTTTAACAAAATTATCATAAGAAAAGAAGAAGCTTATTTCGTCTTCTTCTTTGTTACTTTTTTCTTAGCACTTGTTTTCTTTGTAGTAGTTTTCTTAGCTGATTTTTCTTCTTCAACTAGTGCAGGCTCAGCACCTTCTTTACCATGACAGTTCTTATTTTTTTTACTAGAACCACAGAAAAATTATTTAGCGATTTTTTTAGTGCATACAAGATTTTTAATTTTATAATTCCAACAGACTACTCAATTATAATTTAAGTTTCTTAAAAAATAGTTTATCAAAATAATTTGTTTACTATTTTTTTCTTTTGTAAAATTAAATCAACCTGTTTTATATATCCAGTACCTCCCTAAATTATATGCATATAACCATTATAGTCCCAAACTTATTCTACTTTTCCCATGATTATTTTTCTAAAATCATCGAATACATATTTAACACCTTTGCCAATTCCAAAAGCACTTACCCTAGATTATATACTTATAAATTTAACTCTTTTCACTTATATATCCTCCAAACTATTACTGATTGTCAAGATAATTATTGCAAATTATTATTAAGGAGCATATAATGATAATTAACTAGATGGTAAAGGTATTCAACCTGTATATTGGTTATATTACGTGCTTTGTTATCCATATTAGCTTTTAATCACCTTACACTTGTATAACCGAAAATTGTTAGGTGATTTTTGTTTAGAAAAAGAAATACTATCAATCATAAAATTATTTAACTGCATAACAAAAAATAAAATAAGAAAGGAATGGGTATAACGTTTACACTAAGTATATATAATAAGTTTGATTCGATGAATACTGCGCAAGCTTATTGGTCTGGTTTAAACTGGTAATAAAAAAAGACACAGAAGGTAGCTTTTTTTTATAAGAATAGGAGAAACATATGAATAATAAAAAGAATCTAATAATAATTGTTTGTTTAACTTCATTATTACTTGTAACGACAATTTATTTTATAAATAATTATAATAAATTTAAAATATACATTTTTCAAGGAAGCAATGATTTATTTGAAGTTAGTGGTAATGCAACATTCAGTAAGAAAATTCATTTATTAAATATCACAAATTTAGAATATAAAAAAGATGATATAAAACTTAAAAAAATTAAAATATCCTTAGTAGCGAACAATAATGATAAGGAACGATTAATATTTGGAAAAGGTACTGAAGGTGGTAGTAACTTTTCATTAAAAGAATATATAAATATGAATTCACAATATACTATTTTTGAGCATTATGGTTATGAGGAATACTTTAATTCCGAAATAATTGAAAACTTTAAAGATATTATATATTTAAAAATAGAAATGGTAGATGAATTTAATAAAAAGACTATAAGTACTATTAAAGTTAATAGTGAATGTTATTCTAATAATAAACTATTTTATAAAAAAGTTAATCATATTTAATTAAAAATTTATTTTTATAACTTTGAATGGAAAATGCCATTCAAAGTTTTTTTATTAAAATTTAATCATGATAAAAATATTGTAATTCCTATATTTAGATATTGAGATTATTCTTCCACAAATATATTTTTATATATAAACTTATATTTTTTTAGTCTTATCATATAAGCAAGCCATTTGTTGATGTGATAAACAAACAGTATCGCTATCAATCTTCTCGTCTATTTTAGTCTTACCATCTTCTAAGTTATATATAATTGTCTGACCACTATCTGCTCTATATGGTCTCCTTTACTTTTGTTTTAATAAAACCATAATAAGAAAAGAAGAAGCTTATTTCGTCTTCTTCTTTACTGATTTTTTCTTAGTACTTGTTTTCTTTGTAGTAGTTTTCTTAGCTGGTTTTTCTTCTTCAACTAGTGCAGGTTCAGCACCTTCTTTACCATGACAGTTCTTATATTTTTTACCAGAACCACAGAAGCATGGATCGTTACGGCCTATTTTCTTGCCTTTTTTAACTGGTTTAATTTTAGCCTTAACTTCTCCTTCAATGGTCATTTTAGCTTCGTTAACATTATGTCTTTCTTGATTTTGTCTAATTTCAGAGTTCATTAAGAACGCTACAATTTCTTTATCAATTGTCATAGCCATAACATCAAATAGTTCAAAGCCTTCAACTGTATAAGCTCTTAATGGATCTTGTTGACCATATCCTCTTAAGTGGATACCTTCCCTTAAATGATCCATAGTGTTAATATGTTCTGTCCAGTATTTATCGATAACGTTTAGTGTAATTACCTTTTCAAATTCATCAGATACTTCACTTGGAACATCTTTAATCTTATCTTCATAAGCTGTAACTAAACGGTCATAGATTAAGTGTTTAACTTCATCTTCATTTAAGTCTTTCATTTCATCAAAATGAATGTCTTTTCGAAGTAATGAGTTAACATAATCTAATAATTCTTCTTTGTTTTCTATCGTTAATTCTAAATCTGGATATGTATAATCTTCTACAATATCATTAATATGATTTTTAAATGTATCAAGAATTGTTTCATGAATTGATTCATTATCTAAGATTTCATTACGTTTCTTATACATAATTTCTCTTTGCTTAGACATAACATCATCATATTCAAGAAGTTGTTTTCTTATATCGTAGTTATTACCTTCAACTCTTTTTTGAGCTGTTTCCATAGCTTTAGTAAATGATCTAGCTTTAATTGGTTGATCTTCAGGAAATCCCATACGGTGAAGCATATTCTTAATATGATCAGTTCCAAATCTCACCATAAGTTCATCTTCAAACGATACAAAGAATTGCGTATAACCTGGGTCTCCTTGTCTTCCAGAACGACCTCTTAACTGATTATCAATACGCCTTGATTCATGTCTTTCTGTACCAAATACAACAAGTCCACCAAGTTCTCTTGATTTCTTACTTAATTTAATATCGGTACCACGTCCAGCCATGTTAGTTGCCACTGTTACTGATTTTTCTTCCCCAGCTTTAGCAATAATTTCCGCTTCACGTGCATGGTTCTTAGCATTTAATACTTCGTGAGGAATATTCTTTTTATCTAGTAATTTAGATATTAATTCGTTAGTTTCAACGGCAATCGTACCAATAAGTACCGGTTGTCCTTTTTTATATCTTTCTTCAACTGCATTAATTAATGATGTATACTTACCATTTTTAGTTACATATAAAACATCATCTTCATCAATTCTGGCGATTGGTTCATTAGTCGGTATTTGAATAACATACATATTATAAATACTTCTAAATTCTTCTTCTTCCGTTTTAGCAGTACCTGTCATACCAGAAAGTTTATCATACATTCTAAAGTAGTTTTGGAAAGTAATAGTCGCTAAAGTTTTTGTTTCTTCATTTATTTGCACGTTTTCTTTAGCTTCAAGAGCTTGATGAAGGCCATCTGAGAAAGCCCTTCCTTTCATTAAACGTCCAGTAAACTGGTCAACAATAACAATCTTGCCATCTTTAACAACATAATCAACATCGTTTTTCATTGAATAATTAGCTCTTAGAGCTTGATTAATCCTATGAATAATATTGGTATTTGTTGTTACATAAAGGTTATCAAAGCCAAAGAACTTTTCAGCCTTAGCAACCCCTTTTTCAGTTAAAGAAACATTTTTATTTCTTTCTTCATAAACAAAATCTTCCTCAGGATTAAGCGTTTTAACAAAGGTATCCGCATCAACATAGCTACCTTTATTTTCAAGCTCACCGCCTGAAATAATAAGTGGTGTTCTCGCTTCATCAATTAAAACTGAGTCAACTTCATCGACAATCGCATAATTTAGTTTTCTTTGCACTCTGTCTTCGGCATGAACAACCATATTATCTCTTAAGTAGTCAAAACCTAGTTCATTGTTCGTTGAATATAAAATATCTGAATTATATGCTTTTTGTTTTTCTTCTTTTGAAAGTTCTCTTGTGTTAACCGCTACTGTTAACCCTAAAAATTCGTGAATCTTACCCATCCAGTGAGCATCACGATCAGCTAGGTAGTCGTTAACCGTTACAATGTGTACACCTTTTCCCGTTAAAGCATTTAGGTAAGCAGGTAACACTGAAGTAAGCGTCTTACCTTCACCAGTTTTCATTTCCGCAATATTTCCAAAGTGAATAGCAATAGCTCCAAGTAACTGTACATAATAAGGCTTTTCACCAATAACTCTAAAAGCAGCTTCTCTAGCAACAGCAAAAGCTTCAACTAAAAGGTTATCAAGTTCTTCACCTTCTTCTAGTCTTTTCCTAAATTCATCTGTTTTAGCTCTTAATTCATAATCACTAAGGACTTGCATTTGTTCATCTAATGCTTCAATTTTATCAGCATAAACACCAAACTCTTTTAACTTTTTATAGTCTTGATCGAATATTTTTTTAAATATGTTCATAATATCTCCTTGATCTCTCCTATATATTACCAAAGAAAGTAGATATTTTAAAGTAAAACCGTTCATTAAGGCTTAATATATTCATTTTTTATATTTTTCCTTCTAAAGAACATAATATCTACTATTTTAATGTATTATTTAACATCACATTTATTAAAAATAAACATATAAGCCAGTAATAAAATTTAACAAATATTTATTTAAATATGGAGAATATTAATAAAAACTTCTATACAATTTTTTGAGCAATATTTTTTTGATTAACTTCTAAAAAGTATTTTATAAACGGTGGAAAAGAATTAATTTCATTAATCTTATATCTATAAGGAAGCTTAGTTATATAAACTATTCTAAAAGTTGAATTGTCTTTATTTTTATAAAAGCTAATTTCACCATATTCATCTTTTATAGGTATCCAAGTTTCATAAAAATCTATTTTCTTATTATTAAATTTTTGAGATATAAACCAATCTTTCAGGTCTTGAAAAGATGTATTTGAATAAAGAATGATATACCCATATGAATCATAATCTTTTACTGCAAAAGAAATACTCAAATCTCCACAATTAGAAACTTTAAATATACTATTATTAAAAACATCTATTAATTTAAGTCTATCTGAAATCATCTGTTTTTCTATTCCTGAAAAGCAATAATTATTATTATCATATCGATAAAGGGAAGATTCTCCTTTTTGAACACTATGGTCTTCATAATAAAGATTAATATTAAAATTTATGCCAAAAGCAAAACTTTTAATTAAATAAAATATATAAAATATTAAAATAATAATAGCAACTAAGTAAAAAAATCTTTTATATTTCATTAGCTTTTTACTCCTTTTTCACAGCCTTTATTTTTAAAAATTTGATTTATTATATTCTTAATAAAAAATTCTATAAAAGAACTTTTTCATATGATTGTATCCAATCAGAATTTATATTAGCAGACATACCACCTATTATTTCTATATCACTATAGTTATTGGTATCTACTTTTATAAAAAAGTAAAATGGTTTCTTATCAGCTATACTATAATCTTTATCTTTAGCTAGATTATCACAATTATAAGTCCTATCAACACATTTAACATTATAAGTAACTCTTATATAATAAACATCACTTTTAGACTTATAATAACCATACAATTCTAAACTATCAAGTTTATAGGACTTTAGATTAGAATCAAAATAGTTTCCTTCATTAATTTTATTATATATAGCTTTTTCAATATTTTTGGCTTTATTACTTAATTTACTATTCATATTTGAACTTATATTTTTATTATTTTTATCTATATCTTTATTAGTAGTCCTTATATTTTTGGTATTTTTATCTATATCTTTATCAGCATTCTTTGTATTTTTAATTATATTTTTACTAAAGAACATAAAAATAAAAACTAGAACTATCAATAATAATAAAATTGGTAAAGTTTTTTTCATAATTTTTTCATCCCTTCTTATATATAAATTAATAGTTTAAAAAAAGAGCTTGCGCTCTTATTCTGCTTCAATTAACCCAAAGTTACCATCTTTTCTCTTATAGATAACAGCTGGTTTCATAGTATCAGCATCTTTATAAAGGAAGAATTCATGTCCAAGTAAGTCCATTTGAAGCATAGCTTCTTCTTCACTCATTGGCTTAACATCAATACTTTTTCTCTTAACAACTTTGTGTTCTTTTTCATCGTCTTCTTTTTCATTCATCTTTTCAAAGTATTCATATCTTAATTCTTCAGCTTGTTTTTTCTTTTTAGATAGCGCAGCTAGCTTAGTTTTATTTTTACGTACTTGTCTTTCAAGTTTATCAACAGCCACGTCAATAGCAGCATAGATATCTTCTTCGCCAACTTCTGCTCTTAATATAATATTTTTAAGTGGTACCGTAATTTCAACAATTTGAATATTGTTATAAACTTTAATAACGATATTAGCTTCTCTTGTATCGGCATCATTTAAAAATTTTTCAATTTTTTTAACCTTTTCTTCGGCATAACTTTTAATTGCTTCAGTTACTTCGATGTTTTCTCCTCTGATATTAATTTTCATAATAACCTCCTATTAATATTATATCACTTATCTTTCTTTTTTTTACTTCTATCAAATAAAATATTTGTAAACATTATAAAATAACATAGTAAAAGAGCTAGAACAATATATAAAATAATACTTATTTTACTATCATATATTTTTAAAATAGATGTTAGAGAGAACAATATACATATCGCATATATTATTAAAACCGTCCTTGTTTGACCAAGATTTTTCTTTAGAAGCTGATGATGTAAATGATTCTTATCAGCTTCAAATACTGGATGATGATTAAGTTTTCTTCTAAGAATAGCAAACATGGTATCCATAACAGGAATAAAAATAATTGTTATTGGGGTTAATATTGATCCAAACATCGCTCCTTTATAACCAAGAAGGGAAACAACTCCAATCATATACCCCATTAGCATAGAACCAGAATCTCCAGCAAAAATACTTGCTGGGTGAAAATTATGACATAAAAAGCCTAAAATAGAACCCATCATAATAACGGATAAAACAATTTCTGGCGTATTAAACCTATTTAAAAGTAAAGAGATAACCGCAATTGTTGCAAAGAAGATAAAGGAAATACCTCCTGCTAGTCCATCTAGTCCATCAATTAAATTAATAATATTGATACAAGATACAAGAAATATCACCGTTAATGGATAAGCATAAATACCAAAATTAATTTCAAGACCAAAGATACTAATACTATCAAGTAAAACTTTTCCATAAGCAACTGCAACAATACTAACTAAGATTTGTCCTAAAAACTTATGTTTAGCCTTAATGGGATTAATATCATCAACAATACCAATTAAAAAGAGGATAATCGCCGCAAAAATAATAGCGTTAAAACTACCAAAGTTGGTTCCTTGAATCATATAACCAATTAAAAGACTAAGCATAATAGCGCCTCCCCCTAGTCTTGGCATTGGTTTATTATGCACTCTACGGTCATCTTTAGGAATATCCATAGCTCCAATATGATGAGCTACCTTTTTCATTAAAATAGTTAAGAAATAAGAAATAACAAAAACAATAATAAATAATAAACTTATTTCTAGTAAATACTTTTTCATGCTCCCCCCTTAGCAGCAATTGCTTCAAAAATATCGAAAAAGAAATTAGTACATAAATAACTAAAAGCTACAATTAATAAAAAATAGAAGATACGTGCTTGATGAACTCTATTTTTCTTAAAGATAGCATTAATATTAATTCCTTCAAATAGATAAATTGATAGTCCAAAGAAAAATAAATATAAAATTACTTTTAACATAATTCTTCATAATCCTTTATTTTCTTAATACGTCTATCATGTCTTTCAGAAGCTGGATGCTTAGTATTCATAAAGGTCCTTATAATAGCTAAAGCTTTATCTAAATCTATAGAACCACTTATAGCAAGAGCATTAGAGTCATTATCAATTCTTGTTATTTCAGCTTCTTCTATTTCTCTTAAAAGAGCACATCTTACGCCTTTAACTTTATTCATGGCAATTGATATACCGATACCGCTACCGCAAATAGCAATACCCATATTACCTAGAGCCACATATTCACCAAGTTTAAAAGCATAATCAGGGTAATCAACAGAGTCCGTACTGTTAGTACCAAAATCTTCAAAACTATATTCTGAAGCTAATGTTTCTTTTATCTTTTCTTTAAGTAGATATCCGCGGTGATCAGATGCTATACCTATTTTCATAAGTCCTCCTATAGAAATTATAACACAAATTATAATTTCTTAATAAAAAAACCCGTTTACCGGGTAATTTCAATATATAGGTTCTACTATTTAGCTTCTTTAGCATCAAACCCGTATTTTTTATTAAACTTATCAACCTTACCAGCACGTCTTACATTACTAGCTTGACCTGTATAAAAAGGATGACATTTATCACATACTTCCACATCGATATGTTCTTTTACTGATTTAACAGTAAATTTATTTCCGCAAGCGCAGCTTACTTCTGTATCAATGTAATTTACTTCCTTATTCATTTAAATTCTCCTTCCGCCATGGTTTTGCCCATAGAAATAATAATCTTGTATAATATACCATTTTTTAACAAAGTTTTCAAGTTATTTAGTAAGTTTAATATCTGCTCCCACATCTTGAAGCTTTTCAATAATATTTTCATAACCTCTTAAGATGTGTTCAATGTTCGTAATCGTCGTTGTTCCTTCAGCAACAAGTCCAGCACATACTAATGAGGCTCCAGCTCTTAGGTCAGTGGCGACAACTTCACAGCCTTTTAATTTTGTTTTACCATGAATCTCAGCTTTCGTACCATTAACAATAATATTAGCTCCCATTTTATTAAGATATTCTACTTCCATGAAACGGTTTTCAAAGATGGTTTCAGTAACCGTTGAAACGCCTTTAGCCTGCGTCATTAAAGCTGTAAATGGTTGCTGCAAATCAGTTGGAAAGCCTGGATAAACAAGCGTTCTTATATCTGATGCTTTTATTTTGTTATTACTTGAAATATAAAGGTAATCAACACCTATTTCAATATCAACACCCATATCTTCAAGTTTAGATGTTAAAGCTTCAAGATGTTTTGGTATTAGATTATCAATTTTTAATCTTTCACCAACTAAAGCTCCAATTATCGCGTATGTTCCAGCTTCAATACGGTCAGGGATAACTTCATGAAAGGCTCCTTTTAACTTCTTAACGCCTTCTATTTTAATTGTACTAGTACCGGCTCCAGTAATAGATGCTCCCATACTATTTAGGAAGGTAGCCACATTAACAATATCAGGTTCTTGGGCCGCATTATCAATAATTGTTGTTCCTTCAGCAAGTGTTGCTGCCATCATGATATTAATAGTTGCCCCAACAGATGCAATATCTAGGAAAATATCAGCTCCTTTTAATTTTTCTGCTGTTATTTTAATTAAATCTTTTTCATAAAGGACTTTAGCTCCAAGCGCTTCAAAACCTTTAATATGAAGGTCAATTGGTCTTTTACCTATCGAGCAGCCACCAGGATAACTCATTTCAACCTTATGAAATCTTGCTAGTAGTGCTCCCATAAAGTAGTAAGAAGCCCTAAGTTTAGCAGAATATTCATGTGAAATAATCTTATTTTTCATATTTTTTGTTCTAATAACAAGACTCCCACTAGCTTCATCAACTTCCACATTTAAAAACCTAAGCATATCAACAATCGCGCTTTTATCTGATATTTCTGGAACATTACAAATAGTTACTTCTTCAGTTGATAAAATAGAGGCTGGCATAAGAGCTACAATACTATTTTTAGCTCCACTTACTCTTATTGTTCCTGTTAATTTTTTATTTCCATTAATTATTATTTTATCCATTATATACCCTGTATTATAACTATCCTTTCTCTATTTTGCATATCCTTTAAAACCATTATATCAAAGTTACTAAGATATTTTTTAGCTAATTCCTTTATATCTTCTCCCTCACCATCTCCTATTTCAAAAGCTATTACGGTTCCTTTTCTAAAGATGACTTTCTTAAGTATTTCTTTATAGTAATATAAACCATTATCTTCAGCAAAAAGAGCAGTATGAGGTTCATATTTAACAACAGCATCCTCTGCTTCTCCCTCTTTTAAATAAGGAGGATTAGAAATATAAACATCATATTCTTTTTTTAAAGCTTCAAACATATCCATGTGATATATATTGAGATCAGCATTTAAAAGAGAAGCATTTTCTTTAGAAAGCTTTATCGCTTCTTCATTTAAATCAACCATATCAATAGTTAGGTCAGGTCTTTTTAGTTTAAGACTAATACCGATATTACCAGAACCACAGCCAAGATCTATAACACTTTTATTTGCACCAATATATTTTAAGGCTTCAGTCACTACCTCTTCCGTTTCAAAGCGGGGGATTAATACGCCTTCTCTTACTTTAAAATCATAACCTAAAAAGTTAACACTACCTAAAATATATTGAAGAGGATATCCACTTTTTTTAGCCATTACCATTTCTTTAAACTTCGTTTCTTCTTCTTGAGTTAATGCTTTATCCAAATTAACATAAAGTTCAAGAGGAGCAATACCTGTTATAGCTGAAAGGATTAAGAAAACCTCATTCTTATGAATATACTTTTTACCATAACTTATCGCGTTTTCGATAATCAAGATGCATTACCTGCCATTTTTCTAGCATTATCTTCGGTAATTAAAGCTTCAATAATTTCAGATAATTCCCCTTGCATAACTCTATCTAGATTCATAGAAGTAAAACCAATACGGTGATCAGTTACCCTGTTTTGGGGATAATTATAAGTTCTTATTTTTTCTGAGCGATCTCCCGTTCCAATTTTCGATTTTCTTTCAGCAGATTCTTCAGCTTCTTGTTTCATCATTTTTTCTTCGTAAAGTCTATTTTTAAGAACCTTTATCGCTGTTTCTTTATTTTGAATTTGGCTTCTTTCTGACTGGCAAGTAACGACAATTCCAGTTGGCACGTGAGTTAAACGAACAGCACTATCAGTTGTGTTAACTCCTTGACCACCTTTACCAGAAGATCTATAAACATCTACTCTAACATCATTCATATCTAGTTCAATATCATCTTCTTCAGCTTCCGGCATAACAAGTACAGTTGCGGTTGATGTATGAACCCTGCCATTAGTTTCTGTTTGCGGGATTCTTTGCACGCGGTGAGCACCTGATTCATATTTAAGTTTTCCATAAGCATTTTTACCTTTAACATTAAAGGAAACTTCCGAAAAGCCACCATTATCAGAGGGATCAGCATGAATCATTTCTGTTTTAAAGCCTTGTTCTTCACAGTAAGCTAAATACATATCAAGAAGGTCTCCAGCAAAAATATTGCCTTCATCTCCTCCAGCTGCTCCTCTTATTTCAACTGTACAATTTCTTTCGTCACGTTCATCTTTTGGTAATAATAAAATCTTAATTTCTTCTAAAATTTCTTCTTTTTTATCTTTATTAATTAAATACTCTTCTTTAGCTATCTCACCCATTTCTGGATCATTCAACATCTTTTCAGCTTCATCTAAAGCTTTAGATACTTCTAAATATTTTTTATAAGCATTAACAACATCTTCAATAGAACTTATTTCTTTATTAATAGCTGTCACTTTCTTTATATCAGAGTATACTTCAGGACTAGCTAAGTTATTATTTAATTCTTCATACTTAGCTTTTAATTTTTCTAAATTTTCAAACATATTAACTCCTTAATAATATCTTAATTATATCAAATACTCCTTATCTTTTAAAGGAAAAAGAAACCACAAGGGTTTCTTATTCTTCTATTTCATCATCATCGATAATAACTAAATCTTTTAAATCATCTTCTTCATAGTCATCATCATCTTGAAGATCATACTTACTAAAATGATCATCGTCATCAAGACTTTCTTCTTCTTCAAGAATATCATCGATATCGTCATCGTCATCATCCATGGCTTTTTTAACTTTATCAGAACCATGATTTTCTCTTAAATCAAGTTCACCGTCAATGATAATAAAACGTTTATCAGTTGATACTTTGGTATAAAAATCACCAATCTTATTTTGAAAGTCTTCATCGCTTCCACCTATTTTATCAATAATTATTTTAAAAATATCCGCAATTTTCATTGCACCTTTTTCTTCAATAACTAAATAGGCTAAATCTTTATAAGACATATCTTTTGCTTCTTCTATACTTAACTTTGAAAAACTCATAATTCCTCCATATAGCTCTATAATTTTATACCATCACTTATACTTAAATGCAACTATAAAATTACATTTTAGCAGGAACTTCAATAGCTAAGACATCAAGAAGTAAAACTAGAGCTTCTTTAATAATAGCAATTAACGTAATTAAACTATCTCTTTTAGCCTTATTTTCTTCATTTAAAATATGTGTTTCACCATATAAAGTATTAAATTGACTAGCTAAATTATATAGATAATCACAAATTTCATTAAGTGAACGCATCTTATAAGCTTTATTAATTGAATTAGGCATTTCTAGTAGTGTTAAGAAAATATTTCTTTCTGTTTCTGAATCAATACTAGTAATTTTCTTATCATAATCTAAAGCTTTATTAATTAAAGAATTCATACGTGTAACAGCGTATAAAATATATGGTCCTGTTTTACCTTCAACATCGGCAAACTTTTCTGGATTAAAGATATAATCAGTTACCCTATAAGGAGAAAGGTCTGCAAATTTAACAGCTGCTATCGTTATTTGATCTGCTATTTTATCTTTTTCTTCTTCTGGAATATTATCTTTAAGTTTAGCTTTAACTATTTCTTTTACCATAGATATTAAGCTTCTTAAAGTAACAACACCACCAGTTCTGGTTTTAAATGGCTTACCATCTTCACCGTTCATTGTTCCAAAACCTTGGAATTCAAGTTCTAGATTATCTTTAAGATGTGCTTTATGAACAACTCTAAATAATAATTCAAAGTGCATATCTTGCCTTTTATCAACAACATACCAGATAGCATCAGGATTAAATCTCTTAACCCTACCATAGATTGTAGCAAGGTCAGTTGTTCCATATAAAGCTGCACCATTACTCTTATATACAAGAAATGGTGGTAATTCTTTCTTATCATCTTCTTTAGCTACACGAACAATCTTAGCACCTTCACTATCTTCAAGAAGTCCTTTACTTACAAGGTCTTTATCCATATCTTCCATATAGTTAAAGCTATCAAGTTCACCTTCAAATAAATCAAAAGTACAATTTAAATATTTATAGGCATTACTAATATCTTCAACTGATATCTTCATAATCTTTTCCCATAGTTTAAATAAAGCGCCTTCTCTTTTTTGAATACCTAAAGTAATACGTGCTGCTTCTTCTCTAAAAGCTTCATTTTCTTTGGATTTTTTTGATGCCGTTGGATAAATTTCATCAAGATCTCTAGCATCAATTGGAAGATCAAAGTCTTCGCCGTTATAGTCATCCTTAAAACAAGGTAATTCTGGATACCTTTCTTTCATTTCTAGGATTACTTGACCAACTTGAAGACCAGAGTCTCCAAAGTGAACGTCTCCAATAACATCATTTCCTAAAAGAATAAGTAATCTCTTTAAAGCTTCCCCAATATTTGCGGGTCTTAAATGACCAACGTGAAGGGTTTTAGCAACGTTAGCTCCACCATAGTCTAAGATATATTTCTTTCTCTTATCATGTTTATCAACATTAGATTTAATATCATCAACTAAAGAATTAGCAAATTCAATTAAAAACTCATCAGTTAATCTAAAGTTAATAAAACCAGGACCTGCAATAGCTATATCTTTAAGGTGACTATTCTTTTCTAGTTCCTTAACAATATTTTCAGCAATTTGATGAGGATTCATCTTGTACTTTTTAGCTAGAGACATTGCTTCATTAATTTGATAATCTCCTAGATCCTTACGGTTACTTCTAAGTAAACTAAAGTTTTCTAATTCATAACCAGCATTATTAATCGCACTTAAAATTTCCTTTTCTAATTTTTTAAAATAACTCATTTGACCTCCTTATATTCAAAACATTTCGTTTCATTTAATACATTATACACGATATTGAGATAATTTTTATCTATTTTTTTATCAATTATTTCAATATCTAATTTATTATTACCAATAATAATATAATTATCTTCATAATTTATTAAAGACTCATAACTAGTACTTTTAAAACTAATCGTGCTCTTTAAAGTGTTAATTATTATATCACCTTCTCTTAAAAAAAGATATATTAATTCATCTTTCTTAATTACAGGTAACTCTTTTTCTATATCATTAAATTTAATCTTAGCGGTGATATTCTTCATTAACTATTATTTCTCCAATTACCCCCTCTTTTACAAGAGCTGCATTAGCATCATCCGTATCTAAATGTAATTCTAAATAACCATTTGGGGTTTCTTTTAGACTTACCTTTCTTAAAAGAGTTGGTTTTTCTGTATCAAGATAAATATCAACATATCTATAATTATTTAGATTTAATCTATCTATATCTTCTTTTGATATATGAATATGCCTCGTTGCAATAATTGCAGCTTTTCTTTCTATGTGGCCGCATGGTCCTTCAATGATAATAGGAGCAGCATCCGCTAAATCACCGCTTTCTCTTAAAGGAGCCTCTACTTTTAAGTACCTGGCATCCGTTTTAGCTAGCTCTACCTGCGTATAATCCCTAAAGGGTCCAAGTAAGCGAACGCCTTCAATAACCCTATCACCCCAAATAATATTCACTTTTTCTAAAGCCGCATAATGTCCTTTTTGTTTTAAATCTTTATAGTGGGTTAACTCATCCTTATTAAATAAAATTTTAAAGTCTTCTCTTGTTATATGCGCATGTCTATTTGATACACCTATATTTATCTTCATAAAACCTCCTCTTTAAGGATAAAGACAATCTTTTAAAATTGCAAGAGCTTTGGTATACTTATACTAGAGGTATGTATGATAGTTATCAGTATTATTATAATATTAATTATTTTATTTTTTATCTATAAAAAAGACCAATATAAAACAATTTTAAAACTTATAGTTAAGAAAGATTTCGCTCTTCAGAAAATAGAAGATTGTCTTAAAATAAAGAAAAATAATATCTTAAAAGTATGTACAGAAGTAAATGAAGTAACGGGTAAAGATGTTTTTAAAAATCTTGAAGATTTACATAAAGATTTTGATGATATTATTAAGGAGGATAATTTATTAAAAGAGTTATATTCTTCACTAAGGAGTTACCTTATTATTAATAAAAACTTTGTTGGAAGTGAAACATTTAATGAATGTTTAAATATAATTAAGCATACTGAAGTTGAACTAATGGCTATGAAAGCTTATTATAACGATATAGCTACTAAATATAATTTTCTAATATCGCGTTTTCCTAATAATATAAAGGCTAAAAAACATGGTCTTACATACTTATATGAATTTAATGTTGAAAAAGATGTCTTATTCGATATCTTAAAAAAAGATGAAGCTAGTAATTAGTTTCATCTTTTACTTTGAAAAATCAATTGTCTTCTTATGATGTCCTTCTAAATAAGTATTTATTTTAGAGAAAGGTTTTGAACCAAAGAAACCTCGCCTAGCTGATAAGGGTGATGGATGAGCTGACTTAATAATTAAATGTTTATCATTATCGATTAGCTTTTCTTTAGCAATTGCTTTATTACCCCAAAGAACAAAGACAATATTTTGACATCTATCACTGATTAATTTAATAACCGCATCAGTAAACTCGGAAAGATTTAAATATTCAAGAGATAGAGGCCTTTTTTCTAAAGTAGCTAGGTTCGTATTAAGCAAAAAGATGCCCTGCTCCATCCAGCCTTCTAAATTATTAGAAGTTTTTTTAATCCCTAAATCATCTTCTAATTCCTTAAAGATATTCCTTAAACTAGCTGGAGTCTTCTTACTTCTCGTACTAAAAGCTAGGCCATCAGCAACCTCATAAGTCGGATAAGGGTCTTGCCCAAGGATTACAACTTTTATATCATCAATATCTAGGTTAAAGGCTCTGAATAAATCGTCGAAACTTGGCATAACACTTTCTTTTTTATATAAGAAGTCAAGTTCTTTCATTGCTTTAAGAAAATATTCTTTATGCATTTCTTTTTTTAAAAGTTCTTGCCACTTACTATTCATTTATGATATCTCTCATTATTATTTATTTTATAAGCCCGGTATATTTGTTCAAGTAATAAGAATCTAAAGACTTGATGTGGATAAGTATTCTTTCCAAATGATAACAAAAGATTTGCTCTTTCTTTAACTAGTGGATCAAGCCCGCTTGAAGATCCAATTACAAAAGTAATATTACTATAAGTATTATAGATATCATCTATTTTCATAGCTAGTTCTGTGCTGCTGAGATTCTTTCCATTAATATCTAGAACAATGACATAGTCTTTTTCTCCTAGCTCTTTTATAATATCCTGAGCTTCTAGATATAAATTAGCCTTATCTTCATTCTTATTTTCTTCTTTGATTTCAATTACTTCTATCTTCGTATATTTACTAATTCTTTTTAGATAATCATTAATACCTTCTTTTAGGTAGTTCTCTTTAATTTTACCAGGCGCTACTATCTTAATCATCTATTACCTCACTACATCTATTTTCATAAGTTAAATAAGTCTTAAGACCCTTGATTTTAGGAATATAGTTATTTTCAAGTAAATCTCTATCATTATTGATACTTGATATATGGGCCATAAATAAATATTTAGTCTTAGGACCCTTTAATTCATTAATAATACCTAAAGATGTATCATTAGAAAGATGTCCATAATCGCCAATTATTCTTTGCTTAATATTAAGAGGATATGGTCCATTTAAAAGCATATCCGTATCATGATTAAATTCTAAGATATAAACATCTTTGTTCATAAGTTTTTTATATAATGAATTTTTAAGATAACCAGTATCCGTAATATGAACTACCTCTAATCCCATATCAATAATAAGACCGATATTAGCCTCATCATGGGATAAAGGAAAATAATCTAATTTAAAAGAATTGCTATTAAAATTTTCTATATCAAGAGCTTCTATTCCCGTCTTTTCGTTTAATAAAGAAATGTTATCAGCTTCCGTATAAGTTTTAAAATCTAACTTTTTCTTAAGGGTCTTAAGGCCTTTTATATGATCACTATGGACATGCGTAATAATAATGCTAAGCTTTTTACTTTTAATATCAATATCATGGCTCTTAATAAAGTCAAAAAAGACTTTGCTTGTGATACCAAAATCAATCAGCAAAATCTCTTCTTCGTTCATCAGAAAGCTTGCATTACCTTTAGAGCCACTTCTTAAAACTGCAATCAACGGTAAAGCCTTTCTGGATTAAATAGCCCAGATTCTGGCATTCCGACTCCAAGTTCTCCCATAGCTCCAGGATTACAGAATCCAACACCAAGGTGAACATGGGGACCTGTTGCTCTTCCTGTTTGTCCAACTAAAGCAATAACTTGACCTCTTTTTACTTTATCGCCTCTCTTAACATTATAGGCAGCGCAGTGAGCATAAAGAGTACATAATCCATTTTGGTGATTAATATAAACGGAGTTTCCACCGCCAAATCTATTCCAATTAGCTTCCATAACAATACCAGCTTCAACCGCATAAATTGGTGATAATGCAGTATTAGCAATATCTAAACCTTTATGGAAACTTCCCCAGCGTCTTCCCCAGCCAGAACTTCTGATTCCACCCGGTGTAGGCCAAAGGTAAGTTCCTCCACCAACACCAGGAGGAAAGTTAAAGTTAAATCCTTCAAAGCCAGTAACAACTTTCGTTCCTCTAGCAACCACTTTATCTATTGCTGGTTTAATCGTTTTCGACTTTCTTCTTTGAACGTCCATTAAATAACCATTTTGCATCCTGTATTCCTTAACAACTTTTTCACGTCCAGTTACACCTTCTTGAAGTACTTTTTGTTGTCCCTTATTCATATTAGGATCATCTTGAAACTTAGTTTGAAACATAATATCTAGTTCTTCTTCTTTTAAAAACTTTTCATTAAAAACAAAAGCTGGTTTCACTAAGCTAACATTTAATTCTTCTCCTGGATATAAAAGCTTATTTTCACTTTTAATTTCTGGATTAGCTATCATAAGTTCTCGAACTGACAATTTATTATTTTCCGCAATATCCGCCATGTTTTCATTTTCTTTAACAGTATATGTCTTTGTTTCTTCTTGGTCTCTAAATAACAAACTCTTAGTTAAATCTTCTACTTTCGTATAAATCTTTTCATCCTGAGGAATAATCGCTTCTCTAATAGTAATATTATTAGAAATATTAACATCTAGATATTCAGAGCCACCAGTTTTAAGAGTTCTAATTCCTTTTTTATAAGCTTCATAATCTTTTTGATTTAAATAAATACCAATAGCATTCTTTAAAGCTTGATTAAAAACTTCTTTATCTAAAACATAAAAATTAAGGGTTTCTTTATAAGTAGCTTCCCCGTTAACGTTAACATCATTAACCCCTTTGATAGTAACTTCATATCCTTTAACAGAAACTTTTATTTCATCTCTTAGTCTTTCATACATGTCTCTTGCTGTTTCCGTTTTAGGATTATATATATAAACTTTTTGAACATTTACTTCATCAGGTAAATAAACCTTATCTACATTATATTTATTTTTAGTCTTACTAGCATTAGCATTCACGATTTTTTTAAAGTCATCAAGCGAATCAATATAACCAATTTTCTTTTGGGCAAGCGATACGCGGTATACTTCTTTAACGGTATACTCATATTTCTTTTTAGGAAACATGAAGAAAAGCACTGTTACTATGATAATAACAGGTATTAAAATAAATAACGCTTTCTTATTCATTATCCCTCCCTAAAATCAACACTTAAAAAGGTTGATGTACTCTTTTTAAAGATTAGTTTAATATTAGCTAGCCCTCCTTGACGGTGTTTAGCTACGATTAATTCTGTTTCACTATTATCTTCAAAAGTAGAGTTATCAAAGTAGTCTTCACGGTGAAGAAAAGCAACAATATCCGCATCTTGTTCAATAGCCCCTGAATCTCTTAAATCACTAAGAGCGGGAGCTTTAGGTTTAGCCTTATCTTTTGGCGGCCTTGATAACTGACTTAATACCACAATCGGTACATCTAGTTCCATAGCTAACATCTTTAAGCTTCTGGAAATATCCGCTACTTGTAGCTGTCTATTTGAGCCATAATTAACGGCAGTTTCAACAAGCTGCATATGGTCAAGAACAATTAGATCAAGTCCTGTTTCACTAGCTGCGAGCTTACGGCACTTACTTCTAATTTCACCAACTGTAATTCCTTGTGTATCATCAATATAAAGTTCCGCTGGTGAAAGCTGATTCATAGCTTCATTAAACTTTTTCCAATCTTCACTATTTAATGAACCATTATTAAGTTTAGCACCATTTATTTGACCAAGAGTAGATAGCATACGGTTAACAATATCGTTAGCTGGCATTTCTAGTTCAAAAAAGGCTACCGTCTTCTTAGCTTTAACCGCTGCATGAACCGCAATATTTACCGCTAGAGCTGTCTTCCCAACTGAAGGTCTAGCCCCAATAATAATAATTTGACCACCCTTTAAACCAGATGTTAAATTATCAAAATCGGTTATTCCTGTTGGAAGACCTGTAACTTTTTTCTTATTTTGGGCTAGAAACTCTATTCTTTCTTCTGTTTCTTCAAGTACTGTTGATACTTTTTTAAAGTTACTAACTTGTTTGTTCTTAATAACATTAAGAAGATTTCTTTCAGCGTTATCAATAATATTATTAACACCAAGTTCCGGGTTATATGCTGAAGTTTTAATATCATCAGCAACATCAATTAACCTTCGAAGAATATAGCTAGATTCAACATCTTTAAGATATTGTTCAAAGTTAGCTGCTGTTGGAACATATGAAATAATATCACTAATATATTCAACTCCACCGGCTTTATCTAAAAGTTTATTCTTTGATAAATGCGTTGTTAGAGTAGTTATATCAACTGGGGCTCCTTCTTTATTCATATTCTTTAGCCCCGTAAATATAGCTCTGTTTCTTTCATCACTAAAATGTTCAGATGTTAATAAATCACAGGCTTTTTCATAAGCATATTTATCTAAAAACATTGAACCAATTAATGATTTTTCAGCTTCTATACTTTGTGGTTTCATAAACCCTCCAACTAATTACTTTTCAAGGCGTACATTAAGACTGGCTTTAATGTCTTTATATAATACCACGTCTACTTTCGTATTACCAAGTTTAGCAATACCTTTTTTATTATCAATTTGATTTTTATCTATCGAGTATCCTAATTCTTTTAATTTATCTTCTATTTGTTTAGCATTAACACTACCAAAAACTTTTCCATTATCATCAGCTTTTACTTTAAAAACTAATTCTTCTTTTTCTAGTTTGCTTTTTAGTTCATGACCCTTTTTCTTATTAAGTTCATCTTCTTTTTTATTTTCTGCTAGCGTCTTTTCAAGAATTTTCTTATTTTCCTCATTAGCTATAACCGCATAACATTTACTAATTAAGAAGTTTTTAGCATATCCATCACTAACTTCTTTGATATCACCCTTACGTCCTTGTCCCTTTAAATCCTTAGTGAATATTACTTTCATTCATCCTCCTTATTTTCTAAAAAGTTAATTATCTCTTTATAAACAGTACTTAGCTTCATATTTTTTATTTTAGCGGCTGCTTCCGTTTTCGTTCCACCTCCGCCAAAGTGGCTTGCAATAACTGAAGCATCTATTTCTTCTTTTTGCGACCTAATACTAATGCCTACCCTATTTTCCTTTAAATTAGCAACAACAATACTAGCATCAACCTTTTGGAATCTCAGTAATGTATCTGCTATTTTAGCTAAGTCTTCTCTTCGATAAATAACTTTATTTAACCCTTTAGATATAGCAATACCATCTCTTAACTTGGCATTTAATATAACTTTTTGCTGTAACTTATAATTATTTAGCGTTTCAACAAAACGAGAGTTAGCTTTATCAGCATCAGCCCCATTTTCAAATAAAAAATAAACTGCCTTCATAGTATCCACATCCGTCTTAATCATAAAGCGGTTAGTATCTAGAATAATACCTGATAAAAGAGCTGTAGCAACACTAGGTTTCATTTTAATTTTAGCATCCATAAATAAATTAACGACGATTTCACAGGCACTAGAAGACTTTATATCAACATATAGATTTTCCGTATCAAGAGTATCTTCTCCAGTATTATGATGATCAATAATAATTATATTCTTAATTTTACTAAGAGCTCTTTTACTAACAAGTTCCTTCTTATTAGTATCCATAATTATAAGAACAGCATCCTCACTATTAATATCTTTGCTATCAATAATGTTAAATTCTTCTCTAAATTCTTGAGCTACTTGATCAGTTCCATATTCTAAACTTTTATCATCAACGATTATGAAAGAAGTCTTTCCCAATTCTTTTAATAAATGAGCTAGTCCTACACTAGATGCTATCGCATCTAAATCAGCATCAACATGTCCTGTTATATAAATATTTTTATATTTAAGAATTGTCTTTTCAATAAAGTTTTTATCTATTTTCATAAGAAACTCCTATAAGTATTATACATGAATAAGCTGATAATATCTATAAAATAAAAAAAGAGCCGAGGCTCTTATTCTTCTTCACTATCGTCTTCAGCTTCTTCAGCATTTTCATATGCTTCAAGAATAGCTTTAGAAAATTTATCACGAACTTCTTGGCTAATAGGATGTGCTACATCACGGTATCCACCATCTTTCTTAGGTTTTGATGGCATAGCAATAAATAAACCGTTATCTCCATCAATAATTCTAATATCTCTAACGATAAATTCGTTATCAAGTAGAACTGATGCTACCCCTTTCATTCTAGAATTTTCTTTGTTAATCTTTCTAACATTAACAGATGTGATTTTCATTTCAGTATCCTCCTATCACGTTATAACTTAATTTTATAGACTTTAAATATATAAGTCAAGCCTATAAACTTCTTTGTGTTAATCTTTAGTTAAAATGTCACCATATCATTAATAGAAATGTCACCGATAATGATTTATAATATTTCGTTAGAAAGGAGATGTCTTTTTATTATGC
>QWCB01002440.1_pt1 | contig 41444 bp, 39 predicted proteins | sample 1972511 | NCBI WGS metagenome assembly QWCB01 (sample SAMN09866719, study PRJNA288562) | Human gut metagenome isolate term5_stool, whole genome shotgun sequencing... | isolation source: gut | host: Homo sapiens | place: USA: California | reverse complement strand
CAAGATTGTCTACGATGGTCAGTACTACCTCTCCGTCTCCAAGGATAAGTTCCACTTCGGCAAGGATGCCACCAGTGAGAGCTACACCATCCGCACCAATTGGCCTGACGGCTACGAAATCGTCGACAAAAACAACAACAAGTGGGCAACGACCGAGGCTGACGCTAAGACGAAAGGCACCTGGGCTTACTTCACAGAGCCTGCAGGTCAGACCTTTGAGATAGACAAAGACAAGGTCAGCACCGTCAATGTCCTCGACAACACTACTGGCAAAGTCCGCACCATCACCACGAAGGATCTCTTCGTCAAGGCAGGCCGCATCAAGTGGCCTCTGCAGATCACCCAGTCCGACAAGATCGAACTAGACGTCAAGGTCTACGAATACAAAGATGGAAAGTGGGATCCCTCTAAACCTATCGACTCATGGGATTGCCAACCTGGTGTTAACTATGATTTCCGAGTAGTCTTCACTCCTGGTGCAGACTTGGAGCGTATATCGCTACAATTTGCAGAGCATTTTGATTGGCATCGGACTGACATCAATAAAGAGGCAGGATATGCAGTATATACTCTTAGATTGAAAGAAAACACTGTGCCTGACGATAAATTTTCACTAGTTGAGACTTCACGCTTCAGAGTCACAAAGGGGGGCGTAGAGGCGCACACTGACTTCGTAACGCGTTACCTGAAGTATGACGCTATACCTTATGGTGACGCTGCTCTGACTAAGAATATGTTGAAGTACGACGAAATCTATCCGCTGAGTGATATGTCACAAAAGTTCTATATCAAGGCTACAGCTCCGTATAAGCTATCGGTAAAGAAAATTACCATCCCACAAGGAGATGCCAACGGAAATACGGAGTTGATTGTTAAGGGTTGGAAGGACGGTACTGAGGTACAGAAAGAAGAGCTAGGATCGATCTTAACAGGTCGGAAAGTACAGTTCGAGCCATACGACTACATCACTGGAGGGTGTAGGTATCAGGGACAAGAGGTGATACAAGCCTCTGTGACCTTCGAGCTCAGTTCGACTGACCCTAGCAAGCCTTTTGACACAAAGACCTTTACCATTAGTCTGCTCTCCGCTCTTCTACAGCCTGAGGCAAACAGCTACATTATGAAGCTCGGGCAGATGCCTATCCTCATACCATGCTCACAGATTAATCGTGCGGCAGACTTTTATGAGCAGTTCGCAGACAACTTCGATCTCAACTGTGAGTGGATGCTTGATAATAACTATGTCAAGCAAAAACAGGTTGACGAGATTAATCAAGGTGGAGGATGGCATCTCAACCGACTAGAGTCGACCGATACTAATTGGGATGGACAGATTGTTTGGTCTACGCTGACTAAAGCTGGCAATAACCCAGGTCTCACTGTAGAGAAGAAGAGACTTACCATAAGAGGAAGAAACTATATACTCGTTCGCTTAAATGAGCCAAAATACAGTACTCCCAATGATAATCCTAACCCTGGGACAGCTCTTGTCGCTGCGGTTAAGGGTGGCAAGGTGCTATGGAGCTGGATGATTTGGGTCGTTGGCACTCGAACTGATGACGAGCCTGACTATCCTTGGCTAACGAGAGTGGGAACTACGAAATCTCCAAAACCCTATATGAATCGAAACTTGGGTGCTACTCGTTGGGCTGGATCGCATTTAGATCCGAGCTTTGATATACGTAAGGTAGGGCTTTACTATCAGTTTGGTAGACCCACACCATTTCATGGCGAGGGTAAAGCTTCAGGTGTAGGCATTTCTACTTACGAAAGTAAGAGCGTAGACAAGGTGTATTACAATACAAGCTTAGTCCCAGAGAAGAAGTTGACCAGTATGCCACTCATAGCTGAGGGTGTTGGAGTTGGTCAAGGGAATAGATTTTGGCCGATGCGTATGCTGATTGAGCATCCTACTCAGATGTGCTATAGAGAGTCAGACAATGGATATATCTATGAGATGGGAGCCCTGGTAGGAGGAACCACCACTGTGCGTGCTGCTGCTTTGTGGCAAGGAACGGATCAGATGGTCCTTAAGAATAGCGCAAGGGAGAAGGCTCTATATAGAACGAAGAAAACTCCTCTCGATCCATGTCCCTATGGCTGGAAGGTGCCAGCTGCTGGTGCAATTGAAGCTATGCCAATAACAGCAAGAGAAGATTTGTACTTGCCTCTATCAGGATTCTTCGCTGCTGGAAACATAGATGATTTGCGTATAGGACCATCCTCTTCAGGAATTGGGCGCATCTCAGCTTTCCACTCAGCAACTCCTTATGCCAATGTTGATTACTCCCCACTCTATTTCCGCTTGCACTGGGGGAATTCTTGGGCTTACGTATATACCGCTGGAGATCTCAGAAGATGTATGCCTGGAGCAGTGCCCATACTGCCGATTGAGTGTGAGGACGAGACGGACTACCTCAACTACACTGAGGAGGGCTTCAAGGCTCTACACAATATCTTCTAACGAGTAAGATACACCGTCCGTCACGGCACCGCCCGCTAACCGCGGGCACGCCGTGACCGACAAACGACCCGAGGGGGCGCCGCCTGCATGTTTGCAGGCAGCGCCCCCTCGCTCGTCACGACGAGCGAGGTAATCGGAGGGTATCGGAGGTGATCGGAGTGTATCGGAGCGATCGGAGGGTGATTAGAGGTTAGAGACTAGAGATGAGAGGTTAGAGATCGGAGGGTGTCGGAGTGTCTTGTCTTTGACTGAGAAAGCGTATATTTGCAGGCAAGGAGGGAGGATCCGATAGCTCCGATGGCTCCGATGCTTTCCGATGGCTCCGCCCCCCTCTGATCTCTAATTTCTCATCTCTAATCTCTAATCCCCCCCATGTACCAGACGTTCTTGTCATCTCCTGGAGACTATCGCAATCTGCGCGTCTATCAGGTTACGACGGTTATTTACGACCTGACCTATTACTTTACACAGCATTTCCTGCAGCGGGGGGATCGGACCATTGATCAGATGGTGCAGGCGGCGCGCTCGGGTAAGCAAAACATCATCGAGGGTAATGAGGCTGATATGACCTCTCGAGAGACTAACATCAAACTGACGAATGTGGCTCGTGCCAGTCTGGCTGAGCTATTGACCGACTACGAGGACTACTTGCGGGTACGCAACCTGCCGCTCTGGGATGCTACACATCCTCGCTATGAGCGTATACGTCGCTACGCTCGCAGTGAGAAATTGCTACAGGGGTACCAGGATGTGATGCCCCGCCTGACCGCTGAGGAGCTGTGCAACCTGACTATAACCTTGATTCATCAAGCTGACTACCTGCTCGGTCGACTACTTAAGTTTCAGCAGGATCGCTTCCTGAGAGAGGGTGGCATCCGTGAGCGCATGAGCAAAGAGCGTCGTGAGGCTAGACGGAAGGATAGTGATCGGAGCTGATCGGAGTGATCGGAGTGATCAGAGCTGATCGGAGTGATCGGAGGGTATCGGAGGTGATCGGAGTGGATCGGAGTGATCGGAGTGATCGGAGTGATCGGAGGGTATCGGAGGGTATCGGAGTGATCGGAGTGGATCGGAGCTGATCGGAGGGTATCAGAGTGGATCGGAGCTGATCGGAGCTGATCGGAGGATATCGGAGTGATCGGAGGGGATCAGAGTGGATCGGAGCTGATCGGAGTGATCAGAGTGGATCGGAGCTGATCGGAGGTGATCGGAGTGGATCGGAGCTGATCGGAGGGTATCGGAGTGATCAGAGTGGATCGGAGTGATCAGAGGGTGTCGGAGTGATCGGAGTGATCGGAGGGTATCGGAGTGGATCGGAGGTGATCGGAGGGTATCGGAGCGATCGGAGGGTATCGGAGTGGATCGGAGCTGATCGGAGGGTATCGGAGTGGATCGGAGGTGATCGGAGTGATCAGAGTGATCAGAGTGGATTGGAGCTGATCGGAGAGGGTGGAGGTGATCAGAGTGGATCGGAGTGGATCGGAGTGGATCAGAAAGGATCGGAGTGATCGGAGAGGGTGGTGGCTAGTGATGCGATGCTCTCGGATGCTTTCTGATGGCTCTGATACTCTCGCTCTCTCTCTTTCGATCCTCTCTAATTTTGTTACCTTTGTGGAGACGATCGAGGCGTCAAAAAAATGAGCGCGCTTCTGTCGACAAAACTTTTATACTTGATCTACTATACAGACTATGTCACAACCGACACAAGATGAGTCGTACCTCTTTTTGGTACGCGCCTATGGCGTGCAGGAGCTCGCCATCCGTTACTTCCCCGATGTTTTACCCGCTAGCGCTACGCGTCATCTGACACGTCTGATACGCGGTGATGGCGAACTCCTTGACAAGCTCACGCAGATAGGTTACAAGCGTGGCTGTCGTATCTACACGCCCGCCATGGTGCACCTGATCGTGCGCTACTTAGGTTTACCGCAGCACTATATATTTGCTGACGATTGACTTCAAGCGTCTCGCGAGGCTCTGTATGAGCTTAGCGAGACGTATCTTACTTAGCAAGACTGCGACAACGATGCCGGCAGCTAAGCCGACAAGGAGTCCTACAAGCCAGTAGGAGCGGTGACGTGTGGGCTGGCGCTCGGTCAGCTTCGTCTCCTGCTGACGGTTCAGCTGCTGCGTGTCGCTCTCGAGCACATTCCGTTGCTGCGCCACGCTATCTCGCTCTTTGACGGCTAAGCGTCGAGCACGCAAGTAGCGCACGCGGGGTGGCTGCTGCTGACGGACGATCGCTGTCGAGTCGCTAGCTTGTGACGCTAGCGGCTGCCTCTCTAGTGACGTTCTCGGCATGATCATGTCTAGGAGGAGTAGCTCCCACTCCTCCAGGGTCGTGTCACGGAGGTGCTGCGCCTCACGGCTCACCGCCCGCTCGCTACGATGCTGCGACTGCTCATGTGACTGCTCTAGGGAGCGTTGTCGCTGTGAGCCACAGCTCAGGAGGATGCAGGCGGTGAGGAGGAGTGCGGTGCCTTGTGCGTTACGACTCTGCATGGTACCTATACTTATAGTCAAGCCCGAGGAGTGCTCCCGCGAAGGTCATCACCTCACCATAAGCGACCAGCACGGAGCTGTCGATGATCCCCAGTGGGGGGACGGTGAATCCCCCCACCAGAAGCCCTATGCCAGCGATGGAGAGGGAGACAGCTAGGTATAGTTGCTTTTTTCCTTGGGGTCTTATCGTTTGTGCCATAGGGATAGGTACTCTTTGAAAGCGTCAAAGCAAGGACATGCCTTCATCCACTCGTGCGGCTCTATGACGCCGTTGTGGTTAAGGTCGGGGCTCAGGTCCCTGTGTCCTACGATTCGTGCGTTGGGATGGATCGCTATGAGAGCCTTCAGTAGCTTGCGCATGGCTGCGCGCTGCTCGGGGGTACGTGTGTCCCAGGGTGTGCCGTCGGGTCTCAGTCCACCCTCGTAGCATACGCCTAGGCTGCATCGGTTGTAGCCGATAGCGTGTGCCCCTGGCATGGAGGGTGGTCTCATGGACTCGATAACGCCTGCGCGTGTGATGTAGAAGTGGTACCCAGCCATGGCGAAGCCTCTGGCGCGGTGGTCTTGGTCTAGCTGCCATGCGCTGTAAGTCATGTTGCTGCGCGTGGCGCTGCAGTGGATTACGATATACTTAATGTCGTCTGGTTTCATAATAGTTGTTAGGAATCGGAGTGTATCGGAGTGGATTTAGAGATTAGAGTGGGACGTCGCCCTGTAGGGACGCACGGTCTGTGCGTCCGTCCCCGTTAAAGGTTACTGCGTCAAGCTGGTTCGACAACGGACGCTCAGACCGAGCGTCCCTACAAATCGTTACACATTTCTTCTAATCTCTAACTACACGCCTATCTGGTCATTGCCTGTGTTAGAACCGCCGCCCGTGTTGTCGCCTGTTGGGGGCGTCTGCGAGCCTGAACCTTCGCCCGGTTCGTTGCCCGGTTGGGAGGGATCTGCGGATGGGTTGGATAGATCAGCCTTGAGGTATTTAGCGTATGTCATCTTGTGACGGATCTGCGCCCCTGGGACAAAGATCACCCTATTGCCGTGTATCATCTCACGCTTGAACTCCTCGGGCTTGTCGCACGACTTGCTGCGCAGCGTGGCTCTAAATCGTCCCAGGTCGCCTAGCTCTACGATACGTCCATTGGCTAGTTCTAAGGAGAGCAGCATGGAGACCGTGTTCATGACGCTGAGCACGTCTCCGACAGATATGGCGGAGATCTGTGCGACCATCTGAGCGATGTCTGCCTGTGAGGTGACGCCGTCGTAGCGAGCCTGTGCGTAGTACTTAGTTTCAGTGGAACCAGGGGTTACACCTTTTCGACTGATTTGTTGGACAGCATACTTGATTGCCATAGTAAATTGATTTTTTGAGTTGATGAAATTTAGTTTGTCTCCCTCGGAGGCTGCGACTGCTACGTTGAGGATCTCCTATATATAATAGGTGTCATGGAGCGTGCCGGCGAAAGCTCTCAGAGGTGATCCTGTCGATAGGCGTCGTAGAGCTCATTTTCTCTAGTTATTCAGTCCCTATCGTGGAGCGAGTGGCAGTATCTCTGAGGAGACGATGCAAAGGTACGACAGCGGGGTAGGGGTGCCTGCTGTCAATATCCCCGAGCATCCCTCTCGTGACCTTAGCGGATGGTACACGCCCTGTAAGGTATCGACGGCTAGATGGACGGACGCGCTTGTAACATAGATGGCAAGGCGCGAAGGATGTCGCGCAACGGTCTCTGTCTATGTGCGATACGGCGGATGTGTCAGACCGTTGAGGCGTCTGATCGGTGGGGCAGAACGAATGTGACGAAAAAAAGTTGCTCGAAACGCTTGCATTGTTCAGAAAAAGTTGTACCTTTGCATCACGGTTCAGGAAGGAAGACCCAGATGGGCTCCAGAATGAAGCTTGACTTCGTAGCTCAGTTGGTAGAGCAACTGACTCTTAATCAGTGGGTCGAGGGTTCGAGCCCCTCCGAGGTCACAGCGGATCATAGTTTTAAGTAGAGAAGCCTCTTGCATGACGCAAGGGGCTTTTTTTTTTGGATCGGAGTGGATCGGAGCTGATCGGAGGGTATCAGAGTGTATCAGAGGGTATCGGAGGGTATCGGAGTGATCGGAGGGTATCGGAGTGGATCGGAGTGGATCGGAGCTGATCGGAGGGTATCAGAGTGTATCAGAGGGTATCGGAGGGTATCGGAGTGATCGGAGTGTATCGGAGTGGATCGGAGTGATCGGAGCGATCGGAGTGATCGGAGTGGATCGGAGTGGATCGGAGAGATGTCACATCGTTACACGTTGGGGGGATCGTTTGCGCCGAATAGTGTATCTTTGTAGGGAGGATCCACGGCTGTGCCGTTGGGTCCGGAGCAGCGATATGCTGCGTGCTTTTTGCCTCTTTACATCTCATGCTCAGTCTCATGAATCAAACTCCCGACACTCCCCATAGTTCCTCGGCAGGGACACGTATGTACGTGCCGCTGCACGTTCACTCGCACTACTCTATACTAGATGGTATGGCGCCCGTCGAGAAGCTTCTCGACAAGGCGGTCGCTTGCGGTATGCCGGGCATTGCACTAACAGATCATGGTGCTATGTATGGCATCAAGAACTTTACCAACTATGCGAACGATAAGATCAACGGCGACAAGCTCGCCCAGATCAAGTCGCTCCGCAAGCAGATCAAAGAGCTAGAAGCTGATGCGTCCAACGCTGAGGAGGTGGCGCGCATCGAAGGGGAGATCAAGACGATCGAGCAGAGTCTCTTCAAGGCGATCGTAGGCTGCGAAGTGTACGTAGCACGCCGATCACTCGAGCTGAAGGACAAAGAAGCCAAAGATCCCGACAACCCCACCCGTAGCATAGACCGCAGCGGCTACCACCTAATCCTCCTCGCCAAAAACCTCCAGGGCTACCGTAACCTCATCAAGATGGTCTCGATAGCGTGGGAGCATGGCGAGTACTACAAGCCACGTATCGACAAGAAGCTGCTAGTGGAGCATCATGAGGGGCTCATCGCCTCCAGTGCTTGCCTCGGTGGCGAGATAGCGCAGCATATCCTGCATGGTCGTCTCGACGAGGCGCGTCAGACGGCTCTGTGGTACAAGGAGACCTTTGGCGAAGACTACTATCTAGAGATCATGCTTCACCCGAATAGCGATTCGGCGAGTGGTCAAGAGACCTACCGCAAGCAGCTGCAGGTGGCTCAAGAGGTGATCAAGATGGGGCAGGAGCTGGACATCAAGGTCATTGCGACGAATGACACCCACTTCCTGAACGAGGAAGATGCCGAGGCGCACGATCACCTGATCTGCATGACGACCAATTCGCCGACCTCGGATCCCAACCGTATGCGCTACACCAAGCAGGAGTGGCTCAAGTCGCCCGAGGAGATGACGGCACTCTTTGCCGACTACCCCGACGTGCTGGAAAACACGCTAGAGGTGTGCAACAAGGTAGAGTACTACAGCATCGACCACGCCCCGCTGATGCCTCACTTCGAGCTACCCGAGGGCTTTACCAGCGAAGATGACTATCTGCGCCACCTCACCTACGAGGGTGCCAAGAAGCGCTACGGAGACCCTGTTCCCCCGGAGGTACAGGAACGCATCGATATGGAGCTAGGCGTGATACAGAACATGGGCTTCCCGGGTTACTTCCTCGTTGTGCAGGACTTCATCGCAGCTGCCCGAAAGTTAGGAGTGCGCGTAGGACCAGGGCGTGGTTCGGCAGCAGGCTCTGCGGTCGCTTACTGTCTGTCGATCACGCAGATTGAGCCGATTAAGTATGGCTTGCTCTTCGAGCGTTTTCTGAACCCCGACCGTATCTCCATGCCCGATATCGACATTGACTTCGATGATAAGAATCGCTGGCGTGTCCTCGAGTGGGTGACTAATAAGTATGGCCGCGATCATGTCTCCAACATCATCACGCTCACGACAATGGCTACCAAGGGTGCGATCAAAGGGGTGGCACGCGTCGAGGAGCTGCCTCTAGATCAAGCTAACAGGCTCTGCAAGCTGATCCCCGATAGAGCCCCCGAGGGGGTCAAGCACCTCAACATAGAGTGGATGGTGCAGAACAATCAAGAGTTTCGCGAGGCGTCAGTCAGCCAGAACGAGCAGCTCGCCAATACGATCCGCTATGCCCGCCAACTGGAGGGTACAGCCAGCACTACGGGTGTACATGCCTGCGGCGTCATCATCAGCGGCCCTCCTGTCAGCGATGTGGTACCGCTCTCGACCGCCATCGACCCAGACACCAACGAGCGCAAGCTGGTGGCGCAGTATGAGGGCAAGGTGATCGAGCCGACGGGACTAATCAAGATGGACTTCCTCGGTCTGCAGACCCTCAGCATCATCAACGATGCCTTGCAAAACATCAAGATGTGCTACGGCATAGACCTAGACATAGACACGATCCCTGTCGACGACCCCAAGACCTTCGAGCTCTACTCACGCGGCGACACCGTCGGCACCTTCCAGTTCGAGAGCACCGGCATGCGCAAGTACCTGCAGCAGCTTGAGCCGACCGAGTTTAAGGATCTAGTGGCTATGAATGCGCTCTACCGCCCAGGACCTATGGACAATATCCCCACCTTTATCGAGCGCAAGCATGGTCGTCAGGAGATCACCTACGACCTGCCCGAGATGGAGCCTTATCTCAAGGACACCTACGGCATCACCGTCTATCAGGAGCAGGTGATGATCCTCTCTCGTGTGCTAGGAGACTTCACCCGAGGCGACAGCGATAGCCTGCGTAAGGCGATGGGTAAGAAGAAGGAGAAGGAGATGGCGAAGTACCGCATCAAGTTTGTTGAAAACGGTGTCGCCAAGGGGCATCCACGTGACACCCTCGAGCGCATCTACGACGGATGGCAGAAGTTTGCCAGCTACGCCTTCAACAAGAGTCACTCCGTCTGCTACGCTTGGGTCGCCTACCAGACCGCTTACCTCAAGGCGCACTATCCCGCACAGTTTATGGCGGCACTGCTGACCTGCAATCAGAACAAGTCTGACAAGCTCACTAAGTACCTTGAGGAGGTGCAGCACATGGGACTGGAGGTCAAGGGCCCCGATGTCAACGAGAGCTTCACCGCCTTCTCGGCAAACAAAGAGGGCGTCATACGCTTTGGTCTCGGCGGCATCTCACACGTGGGGCTATCAGTCGCTGAGTCTATCATACAGGAGCGCGAGGAGCATGGCGCCTATCAAGACGTGTACGACTTCTTCCAGCGCACCGACCTGAGCAGCTGCTCACGACGAGCGCTCGAAGCACTCATACTATCTGGCGCCTTCGACAGCTTTGGCATCGATCGAGAGGTTTACTTTGCCCCTATTGCTAAGAGTGGCGCAAGCAGCCTCTCCTATGGCAAGGACGAGACCTTCCTCACGGCACTCATGCAGTACGGTAAGATCCTCGAGAGCGAACGCACGCAGGTGCAGGCATCCCTCTTTGGAGATAGTGATCCCAGTGTCAAGCTCCCCAAGCCGCTGCCGCCCAAGGATGTGGAGCCATGGAGCCATCTAGAGCGTCTGACCAAGGAGCAGACCTATATAGGGATGTACCTGAGTGCCCACCCGCTAGATCCCTACGCCTTCGCCCTCGAGTACCTCTGCAATTGTCCCGCCTCCGATCTAGACAAGTTTGCCGAGCTAGGGCTTACGCAGCTCACCTGCGCCGGTCTGGTCACGAAGGTGCGTCAAGGCATTAGCAAGAAAAACGAACCTTATGCGATTATTCAGATCGAAGATACCTCGGGCTCTGGCGAGATACCGCTCTTTGGGCAGGATTACGTGAATTTCGGTAACTTTGCGCAGGAAGGGCTAGCTATCTTAGCGAAGATGAGTGTCACGCCAAGCCGATACGATCCGAATCGTCTCTACCGCTCTGTGCAGAGCATGCAACTCCTCTCGGACATCACGGATGATGCGTTCAGGAGCATTCAGCTGACGATCGATCTGAGTCAAGGCGAGGACGCTACCCCAACGGGTTCATACGAAGAGGGAGCCGATGGCGAGGAGGAGATACTGGATCGCCCCAACACCCTCGAGGGAGCTATCGAGCTGGGCAATGCGATCAAGGATCACCCGGGTCAGACGGAGCTGGAGATAACCTTCTGCTCCTCGATGGTGCCCTACACGACCACCATGTATGCGCCTAGCATAGAGCCGGGTAAGTGGCTCCTGGAGATCGTCAAGAAGTACCAGATCCAGTGTAGTGTGCAGACGGCTAAGTGATAGACCCTACCTTATATATAGAAGACATTTCATACTAACTCTAAATACACAAGAACTATGGCAATGGAAATAACAGATGCGAATATAGCCGGTCTCATGGCTGAGGGCAAACCGATGATCCTAGACTTCTGGGCTACCTGGTGTGGTCCCTGTCAGATGATTGGTCCGATGATTGAAGAGCTCGCTGAGGAGTTCAATGGCAAGATCATTATTGGCAAGGTCAACGTTGACGAGAACAGCGACCTGCCCAGTCAGTACGGCATCCGCAACATCCCAACGATCCTTTTCTTCAAGGGCGGTGAGATGGTGAGCAAGCTGGTCGGCGCACAGAGCAAGGCTAAGCTACAGGAGGAGGCTCAGAAGCTCCTCGACTAGTCGCTGCGAGACGTAAGTAACGGACGCACCGGGACGTCGCCCTGTAGGGACGCACGACCGTGCGTCCCTACAAATCGTTACCAGTCACGGGTTTGACAACGGATCCGCGATCGTGTGTTCGTTTCCCCCGGAGGTATTTTTTATTCTCCAGCGAGGCATGAAAAAATTCTTCGGACTTATCATTTGATTCTTCGGAAGTTTCATTTGATAGTTCCGAAGAATTTTTGCTTACCCACGAGGATATTTTTTTTTATCCAGGGAGCTATTGGGGAAATTCTTCGGAGGAAATGGAGGTGACCGGAGGTGATCGGAGGGTATCGGAGGTGATCGGAGGGTATCGGAGGGTATCGGAGTGATCGGAGCCGATCGGAGCCGATCGGAGTGGATCGGAGCGGATCGGAAAGGATCGGAGGTGACCGGAGTGATCGGAGGTGATCGGAGAGGATCGGAGGTGATCGGAGGGTGATCGGAGGGTATCGGAGTGATCGGAGTGGATCGGAAAGGATCGGAGGGTATCGGAGTGGATCAGAAAGTATCGGAGGTGATCGGAGTGGATCGGAGTGGATCAGAAAGGATCGGAGGTGATCGGAGGGTATCGGAGTGATCGGAGCGGATCGGAGGGTGATCGGAGCGGATCGGAGGGTGATCGGAGAGGATCGGAGGTGATCGGAGGGTGGATCGGAGGGTATCGGAGTGATCGGAGGGTGATCGGAGATTAGAGATTAGATGTTAGAGATTAGAGGTTAGGGGGGAGGATTGTTACGGAGCTTTTTTCGGTGTTGATTAAACCTTACCATTGATAGGGTCTCTAAGGGTACAGAAAAACCCGCACGGGCTGTGCGGGTCTCGGAAGTGTTGGATTTAAGCTTTTTACGAGGGCGCTACGGGCACCAGAAAGAAGGCACAAATGTTTTTATCGATATGGTTGTTCCCCTGTGCCTTCTTTCTTTTTTTCGTATCTTTGGAACCGTCAATCGTCCCGACAGTGTGGACGGTTGATGGTTTCTCCTTTTATATACCGCATATATCAATCCTAATAATATAGTAATCAAGAACTATGACAAAGAATGCACTGACTAGGCTCTTAGCCCTACTCACTACACTTCTACTCCTAGGCACGAGCCAGAGCTACGCCTGCACAGGGCTGCTCGTCGGCAAGAATGCCTCCGCCGATGGATCGGTGATGATCTCCTATAGTGCTGACTCACACACGCTCTACGGTGAGCTATACTACTGGCCAGCTGCTGACCACGCTGCTGGTGCTATGAGACAGATCACTGAGTGGGACTCGGGCAAGCCTCTCGGACAGATACCTGAGGTAGCACACACCTATGCTGTTATCGGCAATATGAATGAGCACGCTCTAGCTATCACCGAGTCTACCTGGGGTGGTCGTGAGGAGCTGATGGATCCTAACGGTCTGATGGACTATGGCAGCCTGATCTATGTAACCCTGCAGCGCGCCAAGACAGCTCGTGAGGCTATCGAGGTGATGACTACACTGGTCAAGGAGTATGGCTACGCTAGCTCTGGCGAGAGCTTCTCCATAGCAGACAAGAACGAGGCGTGGGTCCTCGAGCTAGTCAGCAAGGGTAAGTATGGCAAGGGTGCTGTATGGGTCGCTATGCGTATCCCTGACAATGCTATCTCAGCACATGCTAACCAGGCTCGCATCCAGCAGATCAAGTTCAACGATCCTGAAAACTGCATCTACGCTCCCGACGTGATCGACTTCGCTCGTGAGAGAGGCTTCTACAAGGGTTCGGACCGGGACTTTAGCTTCCAAAAGGCTTACAACCCCTACACACCAAGTGGTCTACGTGGCTGCGAGGCTCGTGTATGGGCTTTCTTCAATAAGTTTAGCGACAACATGAAGCAGTACGAGCGCTTCGTTATGGGTGACGAGAAGGCCTCTAAGCCTATGCCGCTCTACGTAGTCCCCAACCGCAAGCTCTCTGTCGCTGACCTACGAGACATGATGCGTGACCACTACGAGGGTACACCGATGGATATGACCAAGGACGTAGGTGCTGGCCCCTACGCTGTACCTTACCGCTGGCGCCCGATGACCTTCGAGGTAGATGGTCAGACCTATGTCAATGAGCGTGCGATCGCTACACAGCAGACGGGCTTCGTGCTGGTGGCTCAGCTCAGACCTAACCTACCTGACGCTTTCAGTATCTTGTGGTTTGGTGTAGATGATGCGAATACAGCTGTCTTAACGCCAGTCTACTGCTCTTCACTCCGCACACCTGAGTGCTACCGTGTAGGCAATGGTGATATGATGCACTTCTCCTGGACGAGTGCTTTCTGGATCCACAACTGGGTGGCTAACATGGCTTATGCACGCTATGCACCTATGATGAAGGACATTCGTCCCGTACAGCAGGAGCTGGAGCAGAGCTTCGACAAGATCGTACCGCAGATAGATCAGCAGGCGCTAGCTATTTATAAGCAAGACCCGATGAAGGCACGTGAGCTCCTCACCACTTTCACCTGCGAGACCGCTGACTATGCGACTTACCGCTGGAAGAAGCTCGGCGAGTACCTACTCGTCAAGTATATGGACGGAAACATGAAGAAGGAGGAGAACGGGCAGTTCAAGACCAATGGTTATGGTCTGAGTGAGATGCCTTACTTCCCCGGCTACGACAAGGACTACTACAAGCGCATCGCTGAGACTACAGGCGATCTGCTCAAGATCGATGAGTAAGCCCTAAGAGCAATATATGTAGTAACAAAGTGGGCAATGCTAAGTGAGTGAGACGACTCCCCCCATGGAGCTGGACCGTCACTGAGCGTTGCCCACGATTCCGATATATTTGATAAGCAATGTCTCTATACTTAGGTATTGACATCGGTGGCACCAATACGGAGCTAGGCGTTGTCAACGAAAGGGGGCAGGTCGTCTCCTCGCAAACGCTCTCCACGACTCGCTATGGCGCCGACTATGAGAGCTATATAACAGCACTCGCCGATCTAATCAAGCAAATCTCCGCTAGTCCCGACCTCGAAGGCGAGGTCATTGGTATCGGTGTCGGAGCGCCCAACGCTAATTACTTCTCAGGTTGTGTCGAACAGGCGGTCAACCTCCCATGGACTAAAACGACTCCAATCGTTGCCGATCTGGAAGCACGTACAGGGCTACCTGTAGTCCTAGACAATGATGCTAATGCGAGTGCGCTTGGCGAGCATAGCTACGGTGTAGCGCGTGGACTAGATCACTTCGTCGAGATAACGCTCGGCACAGGCGTAGGTAGCGGTATCTATGCTGATGGTCGTCTGATACGAGGCTACCAAGGTAAGGCGGGCGAGCTGGGGCACATGGCTGTGGGTGAACCAGATCAACTCTGTGGCTGTGGACGCTATGGCTGTCTCGAGGCTTCTGTCGCAGCTCCAGCTGTGGCACGACGTGCTGTGAGCCTCAAGAAGCTTTGTCTGGAGCAAGGTATGTGGAGCGAGCTCTGCGACATACCTGATGAGGAACTAACTAGCAAAGTGGTCGCAGAGGTAGCGCTAGCGACAGGTGACTCATTAGCTCGTCAGGTCTTCGATGAGACGGGCGAGGTACTGGGCCGTGCCTTGGCGCAGTTTGCTTGCTTCTCAGCACCACAAGCTTTCATCCTCTTCGGAGGCGTAGCGCGGTGCGGTGACCTGCTCCTACAACCAGTGCGCAAAGCCTTTGATAAAGAAGTGCTCCACATCTACAGAGGCTCTATCGAGATCCTTCTCAGCTCACTACCGAAGGGACAAGCTGCCGTGCTGGGTGCTGCTTCGCTAGCACGCGAACGGAATCTATCGTATGATTCAACGCGAGACCTTCGACTACTGTCCACGTTGTGGCACTGATCGCCTAGAGGCGCATGGTGTCAAGGCGCAGCACTGTCCGTGCTGTGGCTTCACTTACTACCACAATCCGAGCGCTGCTGTGGCGCTCCTCGTGCGGGATCTGCGTGGACGACTACTCGTAGCGACTAGAGGCAAAGAACCCGCCAAGGGGACGCTAGATCTCCCAGGCGGGTTCGTAGATAAAGGCGAGACAGGCGAAGAGGCAGCGCAGCGAGAGCTATACGAGGAGAGCGGACTGCAACTTCCGACGGAGCAATTTGACTACGCTTTTTCCCTGCCCAACAGCTACCTTTACAGCGACTTCCTTGTGCCGACGCTGGACCTCTTCTATCGGGTTCAGCTACCGAGTGAAATGCCCTCCGTACAAGCTATGGACGATGTGGCGCAGCTCAGCTGGCTCGCACCCGCAGAGATTGACCCGTCACGCTTCGGATTAACATCCATCCGCCAAGGGATCGCTCGCTACCTAGCGTCGCTCGCAGACTGACCTTTCGCGGCAAGAGCATTGCGAGTCCCTCTTTTTCTTACATTTGCACTGTATGTCAGTAGAGCAGATACCGCTAGCGGAGCGGATGCGTCCTAAGACGCTCGAAGAGTATGTCGGACAGTCACACCTCGTCGGTGCGAATGCCCCGCTGCGTGTGATGCTCGAGCGGGGGCACATACCCTCGATGATCCTATGGGGACCACCCGGCGTCGGCAAGACGACCCTCGCACGGCTTCTCTCGCAGTTGATGCAGTGTCGTTGCTACAGCCTCTCGGCGGTCGGCTCAGGCGTAGCCGATGTGCGCAAAACTTTACAAGAAGCCAAAGAGGCGCAGACCGGTCTCTTCTCACAGCATCAGGGACGGCCCATCCTCTTCATCGACGAGATACATCGCTTCTCCAAGTCCCAGCAGGACTCCTTGCTAGCAGCCGTCGAGCAGGGCGTGGTGACACTGATCGGAGCTACGACGGAGAACCCCTCCTTTCAAGTGATCCGCCCACTCCTCTCACGCTGTCAAGTCTTCGTCCTCAAGCCCCTGGAGCATAGCGACCTCTCCCAACTCATCGACCGTGTCTTCGCCACCGATCCGCTCTTCTCTCGCTACTCAGTTTCCCTAGAAGGTGCCGACCGTGAGATGCTGATTCATCTGGCTGGTGGCGATGCGCGCAAGCTGCTTAACCTCCTCGAGATGACTCTCTCGATGGCTCTCGAGCAGCACCCCGACGAGACGACCGTACAATTGACGGGCGAGGCGATCGCTAGCGTAGCGCGTCAACAGCCCGCAGCCTTTGACCGTGATGGGGAGTTGCACTACGACATCGCCTCCGCATTCATCAAGAGCATACGTGGCAGCGACCCCGATGCAGCGCTCTACTGGATGGCTCGCCTCATCGAGGGTGGCGAAGAGCCTCGCTTCATAGCGCGTCGTGTGGTCATCTCAGCTGCCGAAGATATAGGCCTGGCCAACCCGCAGGCGCTAGTCGTGGCGCAGGCTGCTGCCGATGCAGTGGACTTCATCGGATGGCCCGAGGGACGCATACCGCTCGCCGAGGCGGTCGTCTACCTGGCTGGTTCGCCGAAGAGCAATTCGGCCTACCTCGCCATCGATGCCGCCCTCGCCAAAGTGCGTGAGACGGGCAATCTGCCAGTTCCGCTGCATCTGCGCAATGCACCTACGAAGCTAATGTCTGACCTCGGCTACGGTGTCGACTACCGCTACCCGCACGACTTCCCCAAGCACTATACACGACAGCAGTACCTGCCCGACGAACTTAGCGATGCACAGTTTTACGCTCCGCAAGACGTAGGGCAAGCCGAGCGTACGCTCAGCAACTACCTCAAGTTTATAGAGGAGGGAGAGTAGAGGTTAGAAATTAGAGATTAGAGATTAGAGGTTAGAGCGAGACGTCACCCTACATTTCGCTACTCGACCGTGCGTCCGAGCCCTTCGCTACTCGATCATAAAGAGCTTGGCCGATATGCGCACCCACTCGTTGATCTTCTTCACCTGGACGACCCGAGCGTAGAACTCTTTGCCAGCGTCCATCAGACGTGATATGACTAGGTTGAGCTCTTGTGGCACATAGCCTATGCGGTGCTCCTCGTAATAGATGGCGATGGCGTTTTCGTCGTGTTCGTTTTGCGGCTGTCGTACCATACGTAGCACCGTGTCAGGTAGTAGCGTCGGATAAATCTCCTGTACGATAGGACAGAAGGTGGTCCCAGCGACTACAATGTCTAGAAGAAAGATCTCCCGCTTGGGTAGTCCTAGTGCGTTGATGCCTTCAGTGCCAATGAGCGCTAGTAGCTCAGGGCTGACTGGTATGATCTCGTTACTCATAGGTTATGTGACTTGTACTCCTCCATCAGTGTGATGATCTTCTGCATCTCCTTCTGGCTCGCCTCTAGCTCCTGGATGATTGCTTGTAGCTCAGCTTGCTTCTCTAGTATCTTTACGGGGCTTGACAGTAACTCTTTCTGATCAAAAGGAAAGCTCTCCGACCGCTTGCCCATCCTAATCTCAAGGGTACTCTTCTTCTCTCGTAGTTTTTCGATTTCTGCCGAGAGAGCCTCAGGATCTGAGGGGAGTACCTCTTTGTGCTTCTCCTTGTTGAGCAGATCCAGCACAGCTCGTAGCTGCGATATATCTCCGATCTGATAAGCCTTCACAGTGATCAAAAAGAGCCGCTTGTCCTCCTCCGTGTAGTGCGGGTTGAGGTCTGGGTGGAGCCGCTTGACGAGGGTCTTGTAGATCTCCTTGAGCTCTTTGGTCTCCTCGGGAGACAGGCGTGGTCTGTCCCAATACTCCTTGGCGGCTTTGAGCTGAGCCAGCTTTCGCTCGAGGAGCTGATGAAACTCTAGTCGTTGCTGCGCCATCTGCTTGTCGATCTTGACGAGGTCGGGCGCTTCGTCTCGATTGATGTAAGCCTGCAGGAGCGAGCGCCTCAAGCGGAGCGTGGCTAAGGAAAGCCCTAGACGCAACTGATTGTATAGTAGCTTGCCAAAGTAGTGCATGTAGAGCGCAGACAGGTGAGGCGCCTCGTGATCCGTCATCTCCTGATACTGAGAGACGAGTGCCGTGTAGTCCGCGACGAGCGTCTCGTACTGCTCCCGAAGCCTCTGATACTCTGGAGAGCATGCAAGCGGGTTCATATCTGTCATTCCATTCCGTCTGTTAGGGCTAATCTGTGGACTAAGATAACGCTTTTAGCGCAAAGGGCTTAGCATTCGATCTGCTGCCAGAAAGATGTCTGCGCTACTTGGCTTGCCAAGACCTCTGGCGTGGTGGCTAGCTCCTCTGCGATGTGCGCGTAGGTCGCCTCTATAGCTTCTCCATGCGTAAGTCCGTCGGGGATCTCATCGGTCTCGACGAGGAGTGCCTTCGCTTCATAGGCTAGGTGCAAAGCCTCAGCATCGTAGTGACGGCCGAAGGAGAGCGCAAAGCCCTTGCTCAGCATCATCTGCGCTACCTCTCCTCTAGCTCGAAAGCCATGCAGCACCATCGGAGGGAGCTGCGCAAACTCTTGCTCCATCTGGCTACGCATCTCAATCATCTCAGCCCATGCACGTACAGTGTGTAGGAGGATAGGGCGCTGTAGCTGACAGGCTAAGCGCATTTGCGCCTCTAGCCAGACTAATTGCTGTGAGAGCGTTGCGTTGCTACGCACCTTGTCGATGCCACACTCACCGACAGCGACGATCTGAGGTGCCGATGCTAGGCGGCGCTGCATCTGATCAATGAGTGGTGTCAAGCTCCCCTCTGGAGGCAGTGACCAGGGATGAAAGCCTATCGAGTAGAGCTGACCCTCCTCGATTGCTGCGTCACCGCTCCACTCTACGTAGGTAAGCGAGCGAATCGCTTGGCAGCTCACCTCCTGGCTATGTGTGTGGCAGTCTAGAAGTTTGGGACGTCCTGTGCCTTGCTCTGCTGCTCTGATCTCCTGGCTCATTGTCGTGGTGGCACGGGGTCGTAACCCACATGTCGGTTGAAGGGGTTACATCGTAAGAGTCTCCATATAGTTAGACAGCTACCCTTCAGTGCTCCATGCACCCGCAGAGCCTCCAGTGCATACTGCGAGCAGGTCGGTGTAAAGCGACAGCTGGGTGGCAGTAGTGGCGAGATGAAGTGACGATAAAACTTGACAGGGTAGCTCAGCAAGCGTACCGCTAATGAGAGCTGCTGCGAGTCGTCTTGCTTAGCTTGCTCAGCAGAGGCTTTTGTAGTCTGCTTCTGACGATCGGTTGAGGATGCAGCGTCGGGAGGGGTCTGGTTCCCCTTTTCTATCTCCTTGACGATGCGTGCCACAGCACGCTCTACCGCTTGCTCTATCTCTGGATAGGTCGGCATCGTCTTAGCGACAGACTGTAGCGCTAGTCGCACCGTACAGTGGTGCTGGGTAGCTGCCTGCCAAAGCGGATCCTTGTGGAGGCGATAGGCAGCGCGAGTCATGCGCTTGATGCGGTTGCGATCTACCGCATGCTTGAAGCGACGCTTAGCGACCGAAGTCATAACCGCCACCTCCGCCTGATCTCCTAGAGTCAGCGTGGCAATAGGCTCAGAGAGCCAAACAATGCGGATGGGGTAAGAGACGAACGAACGCCCACGGTCATGAAGGCGCTCTATCTCCTCACGCAGATAGAGTCGCTCACCTTTGGGTAGACGTTGATTCTGGTGGGAGCGAAGGGAGTCTTCCTCCGTAGTCATCCCTCCTGCTCGGCAAGGAAGTTGTGGAGCAGCTCAGGCATCGGCGGATCTTGACGACTGCCCGTAGACTTGATATCTACTTTGAGCCCTAGCTCCTCAGCTCGTTGTGCGGTCTTAGGACCTACCGTGGCGATGATGATATCCTCCTGCTTGAAGTCAGGGACATTCTCAAAGAGCGAGGTGATCCCGACGGGGCTGAAGAAGATGATCATATCGTAAGGTAGCGGCTTCTCGAGTTCTAACTCACGAGGTATGGTGCGATACATGATCGACTTGGTATAGTCTATCCCCGCCTCTGTCAGCAGGTCGGAGAGCTTAGCACTGTGCTCCTCTGCGACGGGGAGGAGATACTTCTCAGCCTTATGCTTTACAATCACCTTGACAAGGTCTTCGGTACGTCCTGTCGGTGAAAAGAAGACCTTGCGCTTGCGGTAGTTGACAAACTTCTGTAGGTATGGCGCGGACATCTCTGAGCTGCAGTAATACTTCATCGTATCCGGCATCGTGATGCGCATCTCTTTCATCAGCGTGAAGAAGTGCAGGATGGCGGTACGAGAGGTAAAGATGATGGCTGTGTAATCTAAAGGATTGATGCGCTGCTGGCGAAACTCTTTCGTTGCAACCGTCTCGACACGAATGAACTGCTTGTAATCAAGCTCCACTTGATACTTTTCAGCGACTTCGGTGTAGGGGTTGGCCATCAGTGGAGCGGGCTGAGAAATAAGTATTTTTTTAATCCGTGACATACGCACAGGCAGGGTGCTAATGGGATACGATAGATTCTTTCATAGGATCAGCATTCCAAAGCCTATGAGATAGGCAAGAGGAGCCATTTCCTGGCTGCAAAGGTACAAAGAAATAAGCAAAGGAGTCACCCCAGCCTCCCCTAGCCATCGGGCCGTAGGTAGGATGATCGCTAGACGCCACAAGAGAATTACAGCGATCGTCAGCCAGAGTGCGACGCCCTGCCAGACGCCTGCAAGCAGCATCAAGGAGCTCAAGTAGAGAGGCAACGGCCACAGCCACTCCAAGATGCTATAGTGACGCACCCAGTGTAGATAAAATTCGGAGTCAAGATAGATCTCCGCCAGCAGACGGTTGATCCCTAGATAAAGTCCGCTCAAGACGAGACTACCGAGAGCTAGGAGCCCTACCTGTGAGAGGGTCGTCCAGAGCTCGCCTGAGGGAAGGTCGGCATAGTAACGTAGGAGCAGATAACTAGTCACACCGACCAGCAAGTGTCGCTGCAACCCTCCGAGGAGCGCATAAGTACCGACAGATACTCGATGCACTAAGTTGCGAAAGAAGATGTGTCCTCTATTATATAGTAGTGCATCGACCGAGCGAGACAGGAGAGAGCCAACCCACATCTGCATAAGTGCTGGGAGTAAGAGTAGCACGAGGAGCAGTAGTAAAATGATATCCTCAGCTCCACGATCTACCCCAAAGGGAGTCAACGTCCATAACCCGACCGAGCTATCCATACACGCTAGTCTATCTACAGAGCGGCTAGAGAAGAGAGCAGCTGCGCCACTTGCCCCTCCAGCTCCTGCACCCCATCATTGTTGATCTGGTAGATAGGTAGCTCGGGGTGCACCTGCTGCAGAGCTGTGAAAGCGTACGAAGCTTGACGATCAATCCGTGCTTGCACTTGCTCACGGGAGGCTTCGTCACGCTCCTGGACACGAGACACCCGTACCGACTCAGGAGCCGTCACGACGGCCACGGCGTCGCAGAGACGATAGAAGCCTGACTGCCACAAGATAGCACTCTCTAGGACGACCCACCCCTCGGGGGCATGCTGAGCCTTAGCCCAAGTTTCTAGTCTGTCAGATACATAGGGGTGAATAATCTGCTCCAAGCGGTGCAATAGCGACTTCCCTTCATCAGACGGAGCGAAAACTTTACGAGCGATCTCATCATAGCGAGGCTTTCCCTCTGCGTCATAAACCTCTGCACCCAGCAGCGCGATCACTTGCTGACGCACCAGCGCACTCTCGGTGTAAGCCCCTCGAGCCACCGCATCACTATCCATGAGTGGTAGCCCTGCCTCGACAAGCATCCGGCCAACGAAGCTTTTTCCCGCACCTATTCCTCCTGTCAATCCTAAGATACGAGGGGGTATTGCGGAGGATGTGAGCTGCTTTTCGGTCATGACACGATAGCCAGCACGGCTCACGGCTCGGCAGTCTCTAGGATATACTGTACCGCCTTGGGCGCAGCGCTGGCACGCACCACCCAGTCAGGTAGGCCCTCGATTCTTACGGGCAGCATTTCTGGTCGTTTTTCGCCTTTTTGCTCAGCTTCTGAGAGCGACTGCAGATCGACCACTACTGAGATCTTGTCTCCGATAGGTTTATTGTAGTCTGTGATCGGCATCGTTAGGGTCAGAGTGACACGAGCTGGGAGCAGCTTAGCGACAAAGCCAGAGGGTGTGTTAAGCGCCTCGATGGGTAGCTCGATGCGTCTCTCCGTTAGCTCGACGACAGAGATCTGTAGCTGGGCACTATCGGGAGAAATATAGACGTGGGGGATTTCTTCGAACGGCACGTGCGCCACTTTGTCTTGAGACAAGTCCTTGTAGATCTGCTCTTTGGTGTGCACCTCGCTAATCCCCTCTAGTGCTTCACGGCTACCATACAGCTTGACCGTGGTAGGAGTTATCGTCAGCGGGAGAACCATATAGCCATCCTTAGCAGAGGCCGACACATGATTTACGACTGGCACCTCTTTCCTCTGGAGAGGGAATGCGCGCAGCGAAATCTGATTAGGATAGATATCACGGATCTGTATAGAACTTCCGAGGCTCTCACGCACCTTCTGCGTCAAGACCGCATTGCTAAAGAGAATGCGCCCATTCTGAGGCACCCGCTGTGGCATAGATAGGGAGATCGGCGGTACGCCCTTCATCCAGCGGAAGAGGAGCTGAGAGCCTTTTGCTGAGACGCTGACATCCAGCGTCTTCGGCTGCTCTCCCTCTAGGCCGATCTCTCTGGGCATATCCTCATATACGATGGGGACATGGACGATCGAGGTCGTGCCACGGGAGAGCGTCTGCATGAACCATAAGACGGTCGCTAGAAGCACCCACACAGCAATCCCCAGCAGTCGTCTCAAGCGAGGCATACGCTGCTTACGCACCACAGGTTCTCCACCTGTGCGAGGCTTAGGGGTCAGATTGAGTCGCACCGCTCCCGTCTCAACAGTTCGAAGAGTCTATTAGCGAGCGTTGGGGTCCGTGCCGAGTGGATATACCGAGCTCTTGGCAATCTCTACGCAGACATCCCGAGCTATCTCCACCTCAAAGGTCTGCTCGTGCACCTTACGGATCACACCGTGCACACCGCCTGCCGTCATGACTGCATCGCCTACAGCGAGTGCGTCACGCTCCTGCTGTAGCTTCTTCTGCCGCTTGCTCTGAGGACGGATGAAGAAAAGCCAAAAGATCAAGATGATGACTACAAAGAAGATAAGCGAAGTCCACGCAGGAGCACCCTGCTGTGCTGCTTGTAGAAGGAACATACTCATAGGTATCTATAGTTGATGAATTCAATTACTTCTGCAAACTTACAAAAAACCGACCGCATAGCACATTATCCTCTAGAGAACAGATAGATCATCGTGAGCGTTCTGAAGGACAGCCACGTGGAGAATTTGAAATCCTCACGTGGCTATTTTTTATTCTCCAATGAAGAACGAGAAATTTCTTCGGAAGAATCAAATGATACTTCGGAAGAATGGTTTGATACTTCGGAAGAATTTTCCGTTTCCTCCGTGGAGATTTTTTATTTTCCAGCGAGCTATTTGGAAATTCCATCCGAGGAAATTAGATTCGTCGGGGGGGGGAAGTAGCGAGTTGTAGGGAGCGTTACGACTAGCGACCCGAGCGGATCGGAGCGCTGCCCCAGCAGAGCTGACGCTGCGGATCGTAGATGGTGGCAAACTGACCGGCTGCGATACCCTGTATCGGCACGCTGCTGATCAGCTGACAGCCGCCTGAGGGGAGATGCTCGAGGCGTCCTGCGGTGAAGTCGGGTGTGTGACGGATCTTGAACCAGTAGCCACGATGCTCACCGATCTTCTCTCCGGTCTCATGGTCTATGATGTCGCCCGTCTGAGTGCCTAAGTAGCGCTCGATGAAGTCGTTGTAGTTGATCTGTCCTAGGAAGCAGATGCCCTGGCTGTCTTTGCGCTGCGCATTGACTAGATGCGCCTCGAGGGCAATGCGACGCACTTCCTCTTTGGGCAAATGTCCAATAGGAAAGAGGAGACGCTCCATCTGCCGAAAGCCAATCTGCGCTAAGAAGTCGGTCTGATCCTTCACAGGGTCGGGAGAAGTGCCGAGGAAGGTCAAGTCCTCCGCCGTCTTTCGTATCGTAGCGTAGTGCCCCGTGGCAATATAGTCGTACTCGGAGCCGCAACGCTCTTCGAAAGCTCCGAACTTGATCAGCTTATTGCACATCACATCGGGATTGGGCGTAAGCCCCCGCTTCACAGCCTCCATCGTATAAGTGACCACACGATCCCAATAGACTTGGTGCAAGTCGACGATCTCTAGGTGTAGGTCGTAGCGACGGGCGAGTAGCGTCACCAGTTCGATGTCTTCCTCGGCAGGGCAATCGAGATAGCCGCCATCTTCGTCCTGCATACCGATACGTATATAGTAAAGGTCTGGACGGAAGCCCGCCTCGACGAGCAGGTGCATCGCCACACTGCTATCCACTCCGCCCGAAGCGAGCAGTGCGATGCGACTATCCCGTGGTAGTGCTGTGTAGAGAGGAGTCTCCATACACCTCTTGTGTCAAGCCCTCAGAGCGGACTACATACGCTCGGGCAACTCAATGCCGAGAAGCCCCATAGCACTATGTATCGTCTCGGCAACGGTCTTGCTGAGCTGCAGACGCATGCTGCGCAGCGCTTCGTCCTCCTCACGCAGTACGGAGCACTCGTGGTAGAACTGGTTATACCCCTTGACCAAGTCGTAGGTATAGTTGGCAATGCGAGCAGGCGAATAGCTCTCGGCAGCCTCCTGCACGACTGTCGGGTAGTCGAGCAGCTGCTGGACGAGTGCGGTCTCATACGACGAGAGTGCTAGCTCACCGCCCTCGGGGAGCTGATGCTTGTAGCCCATCTCGTCAGCCTTCTGCAGGAGCGAGCAAATACGCGCGTAGGTGTACTGGATGAAAGGACCCGTGTTGCCGTTGAAGTCGATAGACTCCTCGGGGTTGAACATCATATTCTTCCTCGGGTCCACCTTGAGGATGAAGTACTTGAGCGCACCCACCCCGACCATCTCGGCAGTGCGCAGTTCTTCGGCTGTTGGCTCAGCAGCTAGCTCTGCGCCCTTGGCTTGCTGGGCTGTTCGTGCCACCTCTAGAGCGGTGTCGCGCATAGCGTCCATCAGATCGTCCGCATCGACGACCGTACCCTCGCGACTCTTCATCTTGCCGTGAGGGAGCTCGACCATACCGTAGCTAAAGTGCGTCAAGCTCTTGCCCCACTTATATCCTAAGCGGTCTAAGAGTAGCGATAGCACCTGAAAGTGGTACTCCTGCTCGTTGCCCACGACGTAAACCATCTGGTCTATTGGGAAGTCTTGATAGCGGAGCTTGGCAGTACCTATGTCTTGGGTGATGTAGACTGAGGTGCCGTCACTGCGGAGGAGGATCTTCTTGTCTAGTCCCTCCGCCTCAAAGTCGGCCCATACAGAGCCATCCTCGTGTCGCTCGAAGAGCCCTTCCTTCAGACCGCGTAAGACCTCTTCACGGCCTACGAGGTAGGTGTCGCTCTCGTAGTAGATCTTGTCAAAGGAGACGCCCATACGCTTATAAGTCTCGTCAAAGCCTTTGTAGACCCACTCATTCATCTGACGCCATAGTGCACGCACCTCAGGGTCGCCCTGCTCCCACTGACGGAGCATCTGTCGTGCATCAGCCATGAGCTGAGACTTAGCCTCGACCTCTTCGTCGCTCCAGTCGGGATGCGCAGCACGTATCTGCGCCAGCTCGGCACGATACTCCTTGTCAAAGCGTACGTAGTAGTCGCCGATGAGGTGGTCGCCCTTCTTGCCCGAAGACTCAGGCGTCTCGCCATTGCCCCAGCGTAGCCACGCCAGCATCGACTTGCAGATGTGCACGCCACGGTCGTTGACGATATTCGTCTTGACCACACGATGACCGCTCGCCTCCAGGATCTGAGCGAGGCTGTAGCCGAGCAGGTTGTTGCGCACATGTCCGAGGTGGAGCGGCTTATTGGTATTTGGCGAGGAGTACTCGATCATCACGAGAGGTGACTGCTCTGTCGGCGTGATATGACCGTAATGCGGAGTCTCGGCAATCTCTCGCAGTGCTGCAAGCCACGCCGAGTCGGTCAGCGTGAGATTGAGAAAGCCCTTGACCACGCCATAGGATGCTATGAGATCTGTCTGCTCTTGGAGCTTGGCACCGATCGTCTCGGCAGTCTCCTGCGGAGACTTGTGCGAAGCTTTGAGATAGGGGAAGACGACGAGCGTCACATGCCCCTCAAACTCAGGGCGCGTGGCGGTCAGCGTGATCTCATCAGCGGTCGTGTTGAGATCGTAAAGGGTATGTAGTGTCGAGGCGATCGCCTCGCTAAGCTGTCTATAAAGGCTCATAAGTATATAGTATAAGGAGTTAGAGTACTTTCATACGCCAGGTGACCCCCACGTTGATCTGCGTGCGCTGATTATGCAGCACGGCCTGCGGATTCGTGTTCGTGCCAAAGGCGTAGTTAGCGTGTGCATGCAGACGCACCTCGGGGATGGGTGAGTACTCGACACCGCCTCCGAGACAAGCTATCTGCGTGCCATCGGTGACCCCGTAGTCTGCGTGAAAGCCACTCGTATTATGATCGTAGCTTCCCTTGAGGTAGAGCTTCGTTTGAATCGTCGGGTGGAAAGCTAGCTGACCGTAGATAGAGTAGTCGGCAAAGAGCTTCTTGCCATCTCCATCAAGTGGCGCACGGTGCATCAAGTCTAGGTCGACGAAGGTGCGACGGGTCAGCTGAAAGCGGTTGCCCAGCGAAACATAGTTCATAAAGCGTCCAGGCGCATACTCCATAAAGTTGACGCTCCACATCGGTACAAACCAGTTGTGGTGTGCTGTCCAGATGAGGTTGTATGCATACATGTCGGCTGGCTGTCCGCTCCTAGCCTCGTAGTCTTTGCGATAGGGGCTCTGGATTACTTGCGCATGGAGATTGTCCTGCCCATTAGGCAATGTGTAGCTCACGGTAGCGCCCCACTGATAGGCGGGCATATGATAGCAAAACTCTCCCAGCTGAAAGACATCTATCGGTGCTGGCTCAAACTCCCACCCACCGACGAAGACGATCCACTTGCCAAGCTTGATACTGAGCTGCTCGATCGGGTTATACTGTAGGTAGAGGAAGTCGATCGACTCAAAGAAGGTGCGATCTAGATTGACCGAGCTAAGACGCTGTCGGTAGAGGTAGCTAAACTTTGGCGAGAGGGTGCCACTGAGTATAATGTTAGCGATATTTCCCTTAAAGCCTGAGCCCGCCTCGTCGGCTTGGCTTCCTAGATAGATGCGTTGGTAGTCACCGCGCGCCTCTAGCGAGAGCGACACCTTCTTATCATGCGGTGCCTCTAGCTCGGCATCAGGCGTAGGCTCCTGCGCCATCAGCGAGCCGATCGAGAGTGACAGTAGGAGTATGAGCGCCGAGAGCGACTTCGTGAGATGTGACATAGTTCTAGGTGAATCAGGTAATACTAAAAGGTGCTCTCATCAGGCGTCCCCGTCTCGACTGTGAGTTCCTCACGCTGGCTCTTCTTGCGCCACTGACCATACACCTCGCTGACAGGGTCTGAGGTGATAAACGGTTCCATACGCTCGGCACGCAGATGATCTAATAGCTTGCCAAACTCATCTCTCGTCAAGATACACTCCAGCTGCTTGTGATCCTCGCCAGAGTAACCACCCGTCACGGGGTGGATCGTCACCCCACGATTGAGCTTGTGGATCACATAGTCACGGATATGCTCCCAATCCTTAGAGATGACGTAAACACGTGTCCGCGAACTCATGCGGGTCATGAAGTAGTCGAGGATCAAGCCATTGAGCCACGTACCCACCAGACCCATGATCACGAGACCCGTAGGACTGGTTAGGAAGGCGGAGCAGCAGATCAGACCACCAGCGATCGTCACCGACACTCCTAGTGGCACATGGAGGTACTTATTGAAGATCTTTGCCAAGATATCTAGCCCCCCCGTCGATGCGTTGATGCTAAAGAGGATTGCCTGCGCTGCACTCATCACCAAGATGAAGCAGACCAAGTCAAACCCAGGATTAGCCACCATAACGCCATGTACCTCCTGAGCAAACATCGATCCCTCGACAGGGTCGATCCAGCCCATCAAGTCGACAAACGGACCTAAGATCAGTGCCGTGTAGCAAGTCTTAGCACCAAACTCGTTGCCGATCAGGATGAAGGAGAGCAGCAGTAGGATCGCATTGATGAGAAACATATAGGATCCCAGCGACATCACTGGGAGCAGTCGCTCCAGCACAATGCCTAATCCCGTCACCGAGCCGACGATCAGACCACTAGGGGCGAGGAAGTAGTGTACCGCCATGGCGCCAATAAACATGGCAACGGTCATCAAGACCAATTCGTACCAAAACTTACGACTAGTGAGTAGGTCAGCGGCCTGAGCAGGCAGAGCTGCCAGGCGGGCACGAAGTTCATCCTTACTGGGGAGCTTGTATTTCATTAGATGCGTATTACGTAGTGAGCGATCCATCGTGAGGCTACTACGCTCTAGGCGACGCACTCCGATAGGATCTGACTGCAAAGATACAAAATAGCACATACCCGCCAGCTAAATCTTACGGCTCCTCAGGGCAGACGCACTATAATAATATGAACTGAGCGAGCTCATCTCAATCTCTCCCGATGAATTTTCAAATATCTCGGTGGATATTTTTGATTTTCCACCGAGGAACGAAAAAATTCTTCGGACTTATGATTTGATTCTTCCGAAGTTTCAGTTGATTCTTCCGAAGAATTTTTTCTTTCCTCCGAGGAAATCGGAATTTCCTCGGGAGCTATTTGGAAAATTCTTCGGGAGAAATCCGAATCATCGGAGAGGAGGGCGTAATCTCGCAGGATTTGTAGCCACTGTGTAGCGATGCTCGGACCGTGTATCTTTGTCATCATCATATGTAGCTCTTAGCAAACTGGGTATAATGCGTCAGCCCTGATGACTCCATACAGGAAAAATGTAGTTTTATACGGAAGAAACTATTGTGTCACGAGCGCAACTATGGATGAGTGCCTAAAAAAACAATGTGACGACATGCGCAAAAAGAGTATCTTTGCATTAGTAGAGACCATGGTCTCATAGACTCAATCAACATACTACGAAGATGACACAGATAGCAAAATGGTTTACAGCACTCACCCTGACGCTAATACTAGCGGGGTGTGGCGTCGTGCCTATTACGGGACGACAGCAACTCAACCTCGTGTCGGACGCTGAGATCTCGGCAGCCAGCGCACAGCAATATAATCAGTTTATCCGCAAGGCGAATGTGGACAATCGCTCGCAACAAGGGCAGCAGACGCTCCGTGTGGCGCAGCGTATAGCACAGGCTACGGATAACTATTTGCGCAATAATGGCTACGACCAGATAGCGCAGGCAAACCAGTGGGAGTTTAACTTCGTCCGTGATCGTCAGGTCAATGCTTTCTGTATGCCTGGTGGCAAGATTGTCGTCTACAGTGGCTTGCTCCAGGCGACGCGTCCTACCGATGATGAGCTGGCAGCGGTCATAGCGCATGAGGTCTCTCACGCTGTGGCTAAGCATGCCAACGAGCGCATTAGCCGTGAGATGCTTACGCAGTTGGGCGGACAGGTTCTGACGGGGATGGTCGGCTCGAAGAGTGCTGCCCTCGGGGGCATCCTCCAGCAGGTTTATCCAATCGGTTCGCAACTCTTGGTTTCGCTTCCCTATGGTCGCAAGCAAGAGTACGAGGCGGACAAGATCGGTATGGTCTTTATGGCAATGGCGGGCTACGATCCAGCAGCTGCTGTGACGCTCTGGCAAAAGATGGCACAGCAGGGGCAGAAGTCACCGGAATTCCTCAGTACCCACCCCAGCGATCAGAATCGTATCCGTGCTATTCAGGAGTTTCTTCCTGAGGCTCAGCAATACTATCGTGGCTCAGGGGTTATGTCACAAGGACCTAAGCGCTCGATCAAGTCGCTTGACAAAAACATGCGCCAAGAGCGTCGACAAGCCGCTAGTCAATTGAGAGACAGCGGAAGCTCCTCGTCAGCTAAGCAGCAGGACGGCGGAGGCTTTCACTATGAGCCTGTCGGTCGCTAATGGACGTTTGGGATAGAGGCTTTGTCCACTACTATTACGGCACGGGCAAAGGCAAGAGTACCGCAGCTATGGGGCTGGCAATACGCACGCTCGGTCATGGCGGACGGGTCTACATCGGACAGTTTATCAAGACGATGCGCTACGGTGATGTGCTCTTCCTGGAGCAGCATACGAAGCGTGAGGAGTGTACCATCGAACTGTACGGATCGATGTATGGCGGTACGGGCTGCCTGATAGATCACGCTGCTAGTCCTAAGGATGTGCAGGCGGCCGAGCTGGGACTGGCACGAGCCGTCGAGCGGATGTGCTCGGGACTGTACGACCTTGTCGTCTGGGACGAAGTCTCTATGGCTGTCGGCTTGGGCTTGCTCAGAGTAGAAGACCTCATCGATGCGATAAAGCAGCGCCCCGAGGCGTGCGAATTGGTACTCACGGGGCGACACTATTGTGAGGAGCTGCTGCCATATTGCCAGCTTGTCACTAACTTTGCAGAGGTCAAGCACTATTACCATGACGGAGTCTTATCTCGCACTGGGATCGAGCATTGACCTAATTAACTTTTAATTTATATGATACGTATCACACAATATATCTTACCGCTGCTCCTCGGGCTCTCGTTGCTCTCCTGCAATAAGGAGCAGCAGAGCCAGCAGACGGCTCAGGGGGAAGAGGAGACACCCCGCGTGGCTACCCCCTTTGAGGCGGATAGTGCTTATAACTTTGTGGCTAAGCAGGTCGCCTTCGGACCGCGCATCCCTGGCTCCTCGGGACATACCGCTTGTCTCGCTTGGATGAAAGAGCTATTGACGCAGTACGGCGCTACGGTTGTGGAGCAGAGTTTCGAGGCGACAGCGCATGACGGGACGAAGCTCCCTTTGACCAATTTGATCGCCTCGTACAACCCCTCCGCCTCGCAGCGCATTCTCTTGATGGCGCACTGGGACACGCGTCCTTGGGCGGACAAAGATCCTAACGCTGCCAACCACACCGAGCCGATCCTCGGTGCAGACGATGGAGGTAGTGGTGTCGGTGTCCTAATTGAGGTAGCTCGGCTACTGGGGAGTGTCGCTACGCCTCAAACGATCGGGGTGGACATCGTGCTTTTCGACGGAGAGGACTACGGCACTTACTCCAACGAGGAGAGCTGGTGCCTAGGCTCTACTCACTGGAGCAAGAACCCGCACGTGGCTGGCTACCAAGCGATGGGCGGCATCTTACTAGATATGGTAGGCGGGCGTGATGCGTCTTTTTACTGGGAGTATTTCTCCAAGAGTTACGCACCGCAACTACTCACCAAGGTGTGGAGCAAAGCTGCCGAGCTAGGCTACGGATCTTACTTTCACCAAGCGGATGGCGGAGGCTTGACCGACGACCATGTGCCCGTGATTCGCAACCTCGGCATCCCCTGCATTGACATTGTCAACTATGACCCGCAGAGCGAGGATGGCTTTGCCCCCTATTGGCACACACTACAAGATAATATGAGCAACATCTCAGCAGAGACGCTAGGAGCTGTCGGGCATACCGTCATGGCGGTGCTCAAAGACTTAGATGCTCATTGATTAGCTTTATCGACTTATGACTATAGACGAACGACAAGAGGAGCTCATCTCTCAGTTTGAACTCGTAGACGACTGGATGGATCGCTACCAAATGATCATCGACCTAGGCGACCAGCTGGAGCCTGTCGAGGATACGGAGCATACGACCGAAAACCTCATCGACGGCTGTCAGAGCCGGGTCTGGATCATCATATCGCCACAAGAGGACGGCACACTACACCTCAAGGCAGACAGCGATGCGCTCATTACCAAGGGCATTGCCGCCATGCTCCTCTACTGCTACAATGAACAGCCTGCACAGGCTATCGTAGAGACACCGCTCTACTTCATTGATCGACTGGGACTCCAGTCGCACCTGTCACCGACACGGAGCAACGGGCTTCAGTCGATGTACGAGACGATCAGACGACGTGCTCAGGAGTTCTTGAGCCACTAAGAGATAGATTATGACCCCTTTTAGACAGATTGATGTAGCTGACCGCTCCACAGTCTTTCCTTATATATATTATGCTGCAGAGCCGATCTGCGATATCTCCTTTGCCAATCTCTATGGCTGGGCTGTGCAGTACGAGACCTCGTGGGCTATCGGTGGTACGCAGACGCTAGTGATCCGCTTTCGCTCACCACGGCGAGACCACCCCGTCTACCTTTGTCCTTTCTGTCGTGATGACAAGTCGTGGACGATGACCATCAAGGAGCTCATGGAGATCTCCGAGCAAGAAGCTTATCCACTAGTCTTCATGGGCGTGACTTCGGGTTGCAAGGAGCGACTGGAGAAGCTCTTTCCCGATGAGTTCGTCCATATCCAAGATGACGACTACATAGACTACGTCTATCTCAGGGACAAGCTCGCGCGACTCAATGGCAAAAAGCTCCAGTCGAAGCGCAATCACATCAATCGCTTCGAAGCTACCTACCCCGACTACCGCTACCTACCCATCACTACAGACGATCTGGAGCGTGTAGCGCACTTTGCCGATGAGTGGCTGGCGCATGCCGAGGCGACAGGTGAGCCTGATCCCAGCCTGCATATGGAGCGAAGAGTCATACAGCGATTTCTCGACAATTACGAGGCGCTAGAGATGCGTGGCGGTATGATCGAGATCAGCGGCGAGATCGTTGCTTTCACTCTTGGATCGCCTATCACGGAGGATACCTTCGACGTGCATATTGAGAAGGCGCGCACAGACATCGACGGAGCCTATACGATCATCAACCGTGAGTTCGCCCGCAGCATTCCCGAGCAATACACCTACGTCAACAGGGAGGAAGACCTTGGCCTGCCTGGCTTGCGCCAGGCAAAAGAGTCTTATCGCCCTGAAGTGCGTCTCGTGAAGCACACCTGCGTGTGGCGTCGACCTGACTGGGCTGGTGAGCTAGAGTCCTAAGCATGAGACTAAAAGCAGAGCAGCAACGGCTCTACGAGGAGATCTGGCGCACCACCTTTGGAGATAGCGATGACTTCATTGCGCTCTATAGTCGTACCACCTTTGACCCACGTCGCACCCACCTGCTCACAGCTCTAGACCAGAGCCGAGCACTCAGTCATGTGCAGTACCTTCCCTATCTGATGCGCTACCGTGACCAATGGTGGCGCGCTGGCTACATATCGGGAGCAGCTACCGAGAGCGACCAGCGAGGCAAAGGACTCGTGCAGCACCTCATGCGAGCGAGTCATCAGCAGATGTGGCGGGAGGGTTGTCTCTGTGCTTTCCTCATACCAGCTGAGGAGTGGCTCTACCAGTTCTATCGCAAGATGGGCTACGCCACGCTTTATGGCAAGCGTATCACTCCTACACTGCAAGGAGCCCCAAAAGAACTCTCCGCTGCAGAGGCTTGGCAGCAATACCTCCATTGGCAGGCTACACTCGCCATGTGCCACCCCACCGTCACGCATAGTTACCTGCAGTGGCGCACGCTCCTAGCGAGCCTAGCACTTGAGGGCGGAGGCATCGGCACCATAGGGGGGACGACATATTACTATTATAAAGATGCCGAGGGCAAGACGCAAAGCGTCCTCGAAATCCCCCCAGCGGAAGAGGCTGTTGATACGACCTTTGACGAGACCGCTCCTTTTGGCATGTTGCGTCCGCTGCGCATTGCTCAGCTATTGACTTGGGCTGCCGAGCTAGGCTTGCTGAAGTTTGATCTGCTAGCTTCTCATGCGCTTTATCACGATGAGCAACGTATCGTTTTCGACCTGCTTGATGAGCAGATCCCTGTGAACAGCGGTCGTTACTGCTTCCTGTGCCAGCGTTGTCAGCTACTCTTCGCTCCACGTCCTAGCGACCGGCTCGTCAAGCCTCTTACACCCGACCAGCTCCTCGCAGCGCTACCCACCCTCCAGCATACATTGGTCTACGCCATGATGGAGTGATTGGACACACAGACACGCTTTAACTAGAGGTTAGCGAGATGTTGCTTGGGAGCGGCTTTGCAGCTGTCCCGTAGATTGTCGATTCGTTGATGGATTGGTACGGGGGGCAGAGCCACCTCCAGCACCTACTGGTTGTGTCTGGGACTTACCTTGCTTATCCTCTGGATTCTCTTCCTTGGGGGGAGCACCTATCTCGATCTCTTCGCCACGCTCTCGTGCTAGGCGTTCCTCGGCACGAGAGGGTAGTCCCATGATCTTACGTTCGCGATCTGTCGGATTCCAGCGCTTGCCATAGCGCTCCCGCATGCGCTGTGCGTACTCTATATTGAGGTCTTTCTTCTGATTTTCAGTATTAGCTCGATCGCCCTCTCCCTCTGCTTGCTTATTACCCTCCAACTCTTTCGGTCGTTGCTCTGCTAGGGGCGTGCCATCGTATGCCCACTTCTGCTCTGTGGCAAAGCGCGCCTGTATATTCACCGTCTGAGGCAGATAGCGCACCGGCTCGGGAGGCGTCGCCGGGTAGATGCCCCCGTCCCAAGAGCCATTACCATTTAGGTCTACGTAAAGCTTGAGGAAGTAAGCTCCCGGAGCCAGCTCCTTAAAGGTGACCAAGCCCGCACTGTCAGGCTGAGCAGTCGCCAGCACCTCCTCCTTACTACTGAGTAGATAGACGTAAAGTGGACTCTCGGTAGGGTATCCTGTGAGCGTGACAGCGAGAGAACCCAACTCGGTCTCAGAGGCGATCTTGAGATCCTTCTGCGCAGGCGCGCTGGTACCGCCATAGAGTGCCTTTATAGCGGCCGTGTCTACCTTGAGTCGGTAAGTGGTGCCAGGCTCTTTGGCAAAGTCTACCAGCCATCGGCAACGTCGTATACTGTCAGGCCGTAGCTGGCAAGAGATCGGTTGCGGTACCGAGTCGACCAACTTAGCAAGCTGTACCAACGTCGTGTCAATGCCTAGAATCGGCACATCGTAGGTAATCCAAAGGGAGTCACGAGTCGTCTCCTTATTGATATTATCATGCGAAAGGATCGTGACAGTCCTAAGCTTACTCTTTAGATCTACCAGCGCTGTTGTGTCACTTGCTTGACTGAGGCTGTCTGTAGCTGTCTGTGGCTCCGCTATTTTCGATTGCTTCTTGGGCTTAGCTTTAGCCTTTGCGGCTTGTGCTCTCGGGGCATTTAGCGTTATCGTGTCGAGCTTATTGATCGGAGTACCGATCGAGTCCGTCGTAGGGTAGGCGAAAGCCACAACCACGGAGTCTCTCGCCAGCGAGTCGTGGGGCGAGAGCCAGTAGACGAGACTCTTACCGTCTTTTGAGAGGTCAGGATAGTAGCTTGAGGCTGCCGTCAAGTAGTCTGGCGAGAGGATCGTGAGTTGAGGCAGCGTGTCGATAGGCTCTGTAAAGGTCGCCATCAGTGACATGGAGTCACGTCTCGTTAATCGCTCGAGACGGATGATATTCGTCTTCGGGCGTGTGAGTAGGAGGACCAGATCGTTGGGCAGATAAACGTAGGGCGAGACACTATCTGTGGCTGTCGCATTGCTGTTCGTCGCAGTCGTCGGGACTTTTCCCTTGGTAAGCAGACTGTCTGCGACTCCTCCAGCCGAAGCGATGACATCTTGCAGCGAGTCTGTCGCGTGTCCCAGCGAATCCGCAACATTCCTGAGCGAATCTGTCTCATGCCCAACAGAGTCAACCTGATGTGGCAGCGAATCAGCCTTTGTCTCCTTGGCTGGCGTGAGTGCCGAGCGAAGCACGACCTCTGTACGGAAGCTGTCTGGCGTGATGGCAAAGCTTTCGTTCGGGCTGTTGTAGCTGTAGCTACGATCCATATCAGCGACAGCAATAGCGTAGTACGCTCCGTCTCGCACATTCTGTAGGGTGAAGCGCCCCTTCTCGTCCGTATAGGTCATGCGGTTCATCGGACGGTCTAGGGTATCAGCGGGGAGTGGTGTAGCGTAGACACCCGCGAGGATACGAGGCACCGGCTGTAACGTGTAGGCATCGAGTACCTGCCCAGCTACTTGCATCGTATCTAGATAGTCGCCCGTACTAAAGGCGTAGACATACTGCTCGATGTAGTTGCCCTCGTTGTAATCCTTGATGGCACGATGGAAGTTGATCGTGTAGGTCGTGTTCGCAATGAGACTATCCTGGTAGGTGACGACCAGCTGCTTCTGATTGGCCAAAGCCTTCGGCGGAATGCGCTGTGGTGGCGAGTAGATTATCTTATCCTCGCCTCGCTCCAGCTGTATGTACTCGTCGAAGGTAATGCGCACACGATGCGACGTAACATTCGTACTCCCCATCGCAGGCGTACAGCGCACGACCTTGGGGGGAGTCGTGTCGTAAGGACCTCCCTCTGGAGAAGCGACTTTGGCACACCCCACAGCACCTAGTATTAGGAGCAGGAAGGCAACTAAGAGTGTGGAGAGCTGCTGGTGCGAATGAGACATATACGGTAGTAACTATATAGCTTTAGATAGTTCCCTCACGGAGGAGTTGTGGCGTCTCACCCGTGCAGTCGATGATAGCGCCATGACCGCCTGGCGCCACGCCTCCATCGATGATCAGGTCTACCATATGTCCGTAGTACTCCTCGATAAGCTCTGGATCGGTCAGGTAGTTCGTGTCATAACCCTCTGGCAGGTCAGGCAGTGAACCCGTAAGGAGCGGAGCCTCGAGTTCCTCTAGTATGATCCGTGTCACGGGATGCTTGCAGAGCTGTACTCCCACCTCCTTACGTTGACGGAATGGCATCGGCAGTGTCGTCGTCGGAGGTAGTATATAGGTAGCCGGCTCGTACTCGCCCGATTTGATTAGAGCGAAGTTGTTGTCGCTCAGCTTAGCATACTGAGTCACTTCGCCCAGATCTTGGCACATAATCGCCAGTGTGTGACGCTTGCTGTCCACCCCCTTGATCTGACACACCTGCTCCACGGCACGCTTCTTCAGTGCCGAGCAACCGAGCGCGTAACCTACACCAGTAGGGTAAATGATGACGCCTCCACTCTCGAGGCAATGAACCACCTCACGCACCTCAGCGTAGTCAGGGGTGTCAGCGTAGATCTTCGTTAGCATAGTGTATTAGAGTGCATAGAGGTAAGCAATCTCCTCAGCCCAGAGCTCTGGTACAGGCGTCTCTAGGACGATCGGGATGTTGTCTAGGTGCGGATCGTCCATCAGCATTTTGAATAAGTCAGTACCCATAAAGCCCTTGCCAATAGACTCATGTCGATCCACACGGGTGCCTAAGTCCTTCTTGCTATCATTCAGATGGATAGCGCAGAGCTTGTCGTAGCCGATGATATCGTCGAAGGCTTGCCACATAGCCGTATAGCCATCGGCAGTGCGTATCTCATAGCCCGCCGCCAGTGTATGTGCTGTATCGATGCAGACGCCCACACGGCTAGCGTCCTCAATGAGCGAGATGATATAGGCAAGCTGCTCGAAGGTGTAGCCCACGTTGGTGCCTTGACCAGCCACATTCTCCAAGACCAACTTAACTCCCTCCGACTCAGCCAGCACGGCATTCATCTCAGAGGCGATGTACTCCATACATTGCTCCTCGGAGATCTCCTTGAGGTGACTCCCAGGGTGGAAGTTGAGCAAGCTCAGTCCCAGCTGCTCGCAGCGGTGCATCTCATCGATCATCGCTCGGCGACTCCGCTCACGCTTGGCAGCATCCGCATTACCTATATTATATAGGTAGCTCGCATGAGGTAGGATATGCTCACGTTGGATGCCTACTTGGTCACAGTTTGCGATAAAAGCATCGATCTGCTCCTCCGTGTAGGGCTTCGCTTGCCACTGACGCTGATTCTTGAGAAAGAAAGCGAAAGCACGTGCGCCCAGCTCACCAGCACGCAGAGGAGCCTCCTCCACGCCGCCGGCAGCGCTCACATGCGCTCCGATATATTTATGTGGGTGTTTGGTATAACTCATCATAGAAACGGCTAGTTGTATATCCCTAGCTCTCGCAAAGATACAAAATGAGACCGAATGAACCGCCACACAGCGAATCGTAGCCAGGGCTGACGCATTATAATCTTACGAACTGAGCGAGCTCATCGCAATCTCCCGATGAATTTTCAAATATCTCGGTGGGTATTGTTGATTTTCTTCCGAAGGAATGGCGAATACTTCGGACTTATGATTCGATTCTTCCGAAGTTTCACTTGATTCTTCCGAAGAATTTTTTCTTTCCTCCGAGGAATTGGACGATTTCTTCGGGAGCTATTTGGAAAATTCCTTGGGGGAAGTCAGATAAGCCGGGAAAATTGTCGAGATGGTCTAAGACGAGTCGTCATCTCCCTGCACTTTAAAAGAGGAACTAGCCGGTCTATCGCCTTTATGCAACAGTCTCAAATAGAGAGCGGAACCATCTCATCGGGTGAGAGATAGTTCCGCTCTGAGTTTTTGTAGATCTCGACTAGGGAGTGTACTTGATTAAGCCTCTTCAGGTACTGCCTTCTCGTCCTCTGACTCATCGTCCTCTGACTCATCGTCATGAAACTTGAGTAGCGTGTTGATCTCCCTCTGTAGCTTGGTGTGAATCTTGTAAAGCTCTTCGACAGAGAGAGGCTCCTGCTCGTCAAGCGTGACCAGCTCCTTTACCTTTGCTGCGAGAGCCTGCTCTCTGGCCTGCTCCTTAGCGGCAAAGAGCTGCTCGTTGTTTTGCTCCATAGCATTGTTGACGAGGCTCTCGATGAAGTCGTCGTTGGAGAGTAGCTGACCGAGACCAGCAGCTTGTACTTGTCTCATCACACCCTCTCTTACGATCTTGCGAACTAGTCCGTCGGAAACCTCAACGCCTAGCTGCTTGTTCAGATCGGCGACCATGCTCTGGTAGCGTACATATGGCATAACTTGGCTGATCCGCTTGTCGTACTCCTCTTGAGTTTCTTCCTCCGTCTTTTCGCTGAGTAGGAGTGCTAGGTGATCTGGAGGAAAGAGGCGATCTCGACCTCGCTGCCGTCATAAGCCTTCTGTAGGTCTATGGTGAGCGTGTCACCCTTGTGAGCCTTTAGGATCTCTGAGCGAACCTCCTCATTGGTCACATACTGTGGCATGAGGAAGCTCTCCTCAAGTGCAATGCCCTCAGAGGCGTGCTCGCCCTTGTCGTCTAGCTCCTGAACAGATACGTAGAGGATATCTTTCTCCTGTACATCCTCCACCTCGGTGCGCTCGCCAGCACTCTCCTGAGCGTTGCTGATCATCTGATCGATCTCAGCATCGTCGACCTGAACGGTGTAGTGAGGAAGTGTCACGCTAGTATCGATCGTCTGGGGGAACTGAGGTAGCAGTCCCGTCGATATCTGTAGCTGGTAGTCTGTCTGCTCAGGCGTATAGCTGTTGTCGTCATGCTCCAAGAGAAGACCTCCTATCGTCTTAATGCCCTGCTCCTTAAGGTAGTTGACTGCCTCATTGGATGTGGTCTTGTTGACAACGCTAAAGCGTACTGCCTGACCGTACTTCTTCTCAATGAGTGCTGATGGGGTCTTGCCGGGGCGGAATCCTGGCGTTTCAGCCGTCTTGCGCAGATGCTTCAACTGATCAGTGACCTGCTCTTTAATTTCGTCACTGGTGAGGGTGATGTTCAAGAGAACCTGATCTTCCTTAAGCTCGTGTGATATATTCATAGGACTAAGATGCTATATGCGTGTATATTCAGTTATAGGGAACAAAGGTACGAAAAAGAGATTAGAAGTTAGAGATTAGAGGTTAGAAGTCAGAGCTAGTGGCTCTAGTAGGGCTAGTGACTCTAGTGGTACTAGCTAACAGCCAACCGCCAGTCGCTAGTGCTGGCCGTTGAGGATTGGCTGGGCGTACATCTGGAGGAGCTGCGTGCGTAGTTCGTCGGTGCTGTAAGCGTCAGTCGGTGCCTTCGCTATCTGCTCCTCGAGGTAGTGGAGCGTCTTCTCCTTGTCAGCCTCGCTGTAGAGTTCCTTCGGGTGCGCTTTGTCGGGGTGGAGGAGATCGTAGGCGATGTAGTTGATCGGGTATAGGCGGTAGTTGCTATGTAGCTCCGTGTCGATGATTGTGGCAAGGCGCGGGTAGAGCTGCTGCTTGGGCAGGGCTCGTAGCTCGGCCTCTAGCTCTGGAGTGATCAGCTCGTTGAGGCGCGTGCCGACGGCAAAGTGTACACGTCCCTTGTAGCCGAGTAGACCTGTCTTCATATTGATCAAGTCCTCCTCGCCACCCTTGACATACTGCTCGTTGGGGTGATGCTTGCGCCAGAGGAGCTCGCACGCCTTGAGGATGTCGCAAGGGTCGTACTCGTAGCTGATAGTGGTGGGGGCGATGTTGACCCGCATCAGCTGGGTCAGTGGGTCGTTGCTTTGCGAGGAAGCGATCATCTTGAGGACGCTCGGCTGTGTCTGGTCGCTATTGTCCTTGGCACGACCCTCACGCTGGGCGATCCATACAGACTTATGATCTTGCTGTATGCTCTGGTCGATAAAGGCGGAGAGCGCCTGAGCTGCTAGGAGCATCTGCCGGATCGGTAGCGAGCGACGTACGACAAAGGAGTCGTTGAGCTTGACCACCGACTCGATCCACGGCCTGCCGAAGAGGTTGTCGCCGATAGCGATGCGTGGCATCAGATAGTTGCGCTCCCGCATAACTAGATTGAGGAATGCGGAGTCGAGTATGATGTCTCTATGGTTTGTAACAAAGGTCGTGGGCAGGTCCCCACCCAGTCGACTCGCACCGCTAAGGGATACGGAGAAGGTGGTCTGCTTCGCTAGCTTCAGCACCAGTGGGTAGGAGATATATTCTTTGAAGTCTCTGATGCTCTTGACACGCTCTAGGTGCTTTAGGAGCGCAGTCGTCTCCTCCTCCGAGAGCAGTGCCGATAGGACGTGACGTAGCTCAGGCTGGTTGGCTAGCTGGGCAACGACAGCTGGTACCTCCTCGTCGAGGTAGGGACGTATAGAGTCGTACTCGTACGGCTGTGGGGCAGTGTGTGTGGTCATGATAGTTTGCTCTTGATGATACGTGTGATGAGGTCGCTCA
>QWCB01000550.1_pt1 | contig 41453 bp, 37 predicted proteins | sample 1972511 | NCBI WGS metagenome assembly QWCB01 (sample SAMN09866719, study PRJNA288562) | Human gut metagenome isolate term5_stool, whole genome shotgun sequencing... | isolation source: gut | host: Homo sapiens | place: USA: California | reverse complement strand
AGGGTCATTCTTATTTTGGCAAGGTGGGGCTGGTTATTTTAACCTTACTGGGTCTAAAATACTTGCCAGCGTGGGTCAAATTAGTGTGGCTTTTCCACTTATATGACAAAATTCTTTATTTTTAGATTAAGTAAACTATACGGATATCCCCACTAAATTTCTACTGACCCTTGAAAAGGTCACCTGAAGGTCTCCTGTGAGCAAACAAAAAGGAGCTACATTTCCGTAACTCCTTGATATTCAATGTGGACCAGCCTGGGCTTGAACCAGGGACCTCCAGATTATGAGTCTGTTGCTCTAACCAACTGAGCTACAAGTCCGAGAATCATTGAAATTCGGATGCAAAGATAATAAATAAAAAGGAAATAGCGTATAGGTAAAGCCTATTTTTTTACGTTTTAACACTATTTGAGGTGCAGAAGCCCTAGGTTAGGGTGCTTTTATGTATCTTTGCACGAGGATATTCCTAATACTTTATAAGGCAAAAACAATGCAAAAACAAATTAAGAATATTATTTTCGACCTTGGTGCAGTACTCGTCAATCTCGATATAGAATGTTGCGTCCGTGCCTTTGAGCATATTGGAGCAGAGAATGTGGCTTCAATGATAAAGGATCACCACCTTACTGACCTAATACTAGATACTGAACTCGGAAATATCGATCAACAAACGTTTTGCAATCGTGTACGCCTCCTTGTCGAAAAGGATCTTTCTGACAAAGATATTATTGGGGCTTGGAATGCTTTGCTGACTGGAATACCCAACAAAAAGAAACAGCGGTTGCTCGATTTGCGCAAACAATATAATATCTTCCTTCTTTCCAACACTAATTATATGCACTGGCAAAAATGTGCGAACGACTTCTTTCCTTATAAAGGATTTGGCGTGAAAGACTATTTCAATGCCATTTTTCTCTCTTATGAGATGCACCTTTACAAACCTAATCCCGATATTTTTAAAGAAGTTTTGCTACAAGCTAACATTGTTGCTAACGAGACATTATTTGTTGACGACAGAGCTGAAAATTGCCTAGCGGCAAGCAAACTCGGCATTCATACTTACCAAAATGAACATCCTGATGATTGGTTGACAGTGGAAGCGTTATCAATATAAAACAGCAAGCATAGTGAATAAGCTATATTTAAATAAAAGAGAACAAAAGAACCTTACCGCTTTGGTTGCCACAATCGGTTTCTTCGATGGTGTGCATCGTGGTCATCAGTTCTTAATTGAGAATGTAAAACGGATCGCAAAACAAGCAGGTATGCAATCGGCTGTGATCACCTTCGATTTGCATCCACGCCAAGTGTTGCATCCCGATCAGTCGCCGTCCTTACTTTCATCGCTCGATCAAAAGCTCGCACACATCGAAGCGACAGGTATAGACAATTGCATTGTACTTCATTTCGACAAAGCTTTATCACAGCTTTCGGCAAAAGAGTTTATGCAAACTATTCTGAAAGAACAACTTAATGTGCAAAAGCTCGTCATAGGCTATGACAATAAGTTTGGACATAACCGTACGGAAGGCTTTGAAGATTATCAACGTTATGGGAAAAAGCTTGGCATAGAAGTTGTAGAAAACATGGCGTTAGACACCGCAGACGAACATATTAGTTCATCAGTGGTGCGCAAACATATCAAAAATGGTGAAATTAAAGCAGCTAATCACGACCTAGGCTATATATATACGCTAGAGGGAAAGATCGTTACAGGTTTCCAAAATGGGCATAAGCTAGGTTACCCCACAGCAAATATGGATCCTAAGACATGCCTTCAACTCCTACCTGCCGATGGTGTTTATGCAGTGAAAGTGAAAACAGATCTGTCAGAAACGTGGCTCGATGGTATGCTCTACATTGGTGTTCGCCCTACATATAACGGTAATGCGCTTTGCATCGAAACGAATATATTCAACTTTGACAAGGAGCTTTATGGACATAATATCAAACTAGCACTCATCGACCGAGTACGAGACGATAAGAAATTTGAGTCCTTAGAAGCACTTTCCCTACAATTGGGCGAAGATAAATTGAAGTGCGAAGAAATATTAAAAGATGAGTCTTCAAAAAATCATTCATAAACCATCGGAATTTCATTCATAAATAATTTGAAATTCATTCATAAAAAAATAGAGATTTATTAATTCGTAAAATGAAAGATAAACAACTCGTATCCAACCTCCTTTACGCTATCCTTTTTGCAGGTCTTTTTATGCTTTTGCAAATAGGTTTCACCACACTTGGTGCGGTGGCATATTCCTTTGCCGCACATATTGACTTTGCTGCCATCATGGCATCGCTTCAGACTGGCGAAAATAGTATCTTGCTCAGCGCAACAACTGCTCTTAGCAGTATTGCCACGATTATCCTTTTTCTAAAAAGAGATTGGGCAAACGTGTCTAATACATATCTTAAAACGCATCCTTGGGGAGTACTAATATGGGCAGCATTACTAGCCCTCGGCTCTATCCTACCCTTTGAATACATTTACGAACGCATCAACATTTCGATGCCCGAACATTATCAAGAGCTGTTTCAAAACATTATGAAAGAGCCATGGGGATATATTGTTATTGGTATTTTAGCACCTATCACAGAAGAACTAGTTTTTCGAGGAGCTATCTTACGTGCATTATTAAAAGGCTTTGGAACCTATAAACACTGGGTGGCTATCTTCGTTTCTGCCCTCATCTTCGGGCTTATCCACATGAACCTTGCGCAAGGTGTTCATGCCTTCTTCCTTGGTTTAGTACTCGGATGGATGTATTATCGCACGGATAGTATTATTCCTGGCATTGCGCTCCACTGGGTTAACAATACCGTGGCTTATCTGATGTTCCACCTTATGCCACAAATGTCAGATGGCAAACTCATCGACTTTTTCCACGGTAGCGACAGGCTGATGTATGGCGGACTATTTTTCTCGCTCTGCATCTTTATCCCTTCGCTCTTCCAACTTGCTCTACGCATGAAGAAAGCAAAATAAAAAATACAACAATAGCAATACAAAAACATCAATGAAAACAAAAAAAAGATATACCGGACTTAGTGATCAAGAAGTACTTCAAAGCCGAGCGAAACATGGAGCCAACCTCCTTTCTCCGCCTGCAAAAGATCCGCTTTGGAAACGATTTATAGCTAAGTTTGAAGACCCGCTCATCGTTATTCTTCTCGTTGCTGGTGTTTTATCCATAGGTATTTCCTTTTATGAATACTTCGGACTAAACGAAGATATGCGTGTTTTCTTCGAACCAGTGGGCATTTTCTTGGCTATTCTCCTTGCCACAGGTATGGCTTTCTTCTTTGAGGAGAAAGCAAATAAGGCTTTCTCTATATTAAATAAGGTGGACGACAACGAACCAGTAGAGGTTATCCGTAATGGTAATACCACCAAAGTGCCTAAGAAAGACATTGTGGTGGGCGATATTGTTATACTTAATACAGGTGCTGAAATCCCTGCCGATGGCAAGCTCCTTGAGGCTATCGCACTAAATGTGGACGAATCAACCCTTACTGGCGAACCAATTTGCCATAAGAGTATCCACACTGACGACTTCGATCCAGATGCTACTTTCCCTACCAATTATGTACTAAGAGGTACAAAGGTAATGGAAGGACACGGCATCTTCCAAGTGGAACGTGTGGGCGATGCTACCGAAAATGGTAAGGTTTTCGTAGCGGCACAGATTGATAACCATGTGAAAACTCCCCTCACGGAACAGCTCGACCGATTAGGTCATCTTATAACCGTAGCTAGTTATGTTATTTCCGCTCTAATCCTTATTGGACGAATGGCAATGTACTTTCTAAACTTTGATTTCACTTGGATATCATTCATTCAATACTTCCTCGCCACTATAATGATCTGCGTTACACTTATTGTTGTAGCTGTACCTGAAGGCTTGCCAATGGCTGTTACCTTGAGTTTGGCTTACTCTATGCGCCGAATGCTCAAAACCAATAATCTTGTACGCAAGATGCACGCATGTGAAACAATGGGAGCTACTACTGTTATTTGCACAGATAAGACAGGTACACTGACACAAAATCAGATGCAAGTACACCAGATGCACGTATGTGGCGATAGTGCAGAAAACCTCGGTATCATAATGGAAAGCATTGCTGTAAATACTACTGCAGAGCTAGATCTTACAGATGCTCAACATCCTCAAGCCCTTGGCAACCCTACAGAAGGCGCACTTCTATTGTGGTTGAAAGCTCAAAATAAGGATTATCGCACTTTGAGAAAGGATGCTGAAGTAATAGACGAAGTACCTTTCTCTACCGAACACAAATATATGGCTACACTCGTGAAGTCGAGCTTTATGTCTGGGAAATATGTACTTTATGTGAAAGGTGCAACAGATATTATCCGCAATAAATGCAAAGATGTAATGGGCAACGAGTCGTGGGATACTATTAGCGATCAACTACTTACATGGCAAAACCAAGCTATGCGCACCCTTGGTTTTGCTAACTATATCATCAACGATAACGACCCTATTCTTCAAGAGAAGCACCCTATAGAAAAACTCATAGGTAGCTTTGATGGAAAAGAAAATGGGTTCACCTTTCTTGCCATTGTAGCCATTGCCGATCCTGTTCGCCATGAGGTACCTGCCGCTATTAAGGAGTGTCTCAACGCAGGCATTGATGTTAAGATCGTTACAGGAGATACTCTCGGAACAGCAAAGGAAATAGGACGACAAGTGGGATTATGGACAGATAATGCTAATGCAGACAAGCACATTATCACAGGTACTGAGTTTGAACAGCTCACTGACACAGAGCTACTAGCATGCGTAGAAAACTTGAAAATCATTGCGCGTGCCCGCCCAATGGATAAAAAAAGATTAGTAGAAGCCCTTCAAACACGCAATCAGGTAGTAGCCGTTACGGGCGATGGCACCAACGATGCACCAGCATTAAAGGCTGCACACGTAGGGCTTTCAATGGGCGACGGTACGAGTGTGGCAAAAGAAGCATCCGACATTACAATTATCGACAACTCGTTTAAATCAATTGGCCGAGCAGTAATGTGGGGACGCTCATTGTATCAGAACATTCAACGCTTTATCCTATTCCAAATGACAGTGAACGTAGCTGCATGTCTTATCGTATTGGCAGGTGCATTTATGGGTACACAAAGTCCGCTAACGGTAACACAAATGCTATGGGTAAACCTCATTATGGATACCTTTGCTGCTATGGCTCTAGCTTCATTACCACCCTCAGAACAAGTAATGAAAGATGCTCCACGCAAGCGCACAGCCTTTATCATTGATAAGTCTATGAAGCAGAGCATTCTCTTTATGGGAGGTACCTTCTTCGTGTCCCTACTCGCTTTCTTGTTTATCTTGGAAAACTATTCTGTATCACATATCCTCGATTTAATCCATTTCAACGACCATACAGATAAGGGAATGACGGCTTACGAACTTAGCGCTTTCTTCACTGTTTTTGTTATGCTCCAATTTTGGAATATGTTTAATGCACGTGCTTTCCATACAGGGCGAAGTGCTTTCCACTTAAAAGATTGTAAAGGCTTCCTATTTATAGCAGCCTTTATCCTCATAGGACAAATAGCCATTGTGCAACTTGGCGGTGAAATGTTCAATGTTACTCCGCTCAGCTTTATCGATTGGGTACTCATCATTCTTAGTACCTCCTTCGTTTTATGGTTTGGTGAAGCACTTAGGTTGATTAAGAAGTAAAACAAAAAAAACGGACAAGATGATCTATGTAAAACCGATAGATGATCTTGTCCGTTTAAAAAGATGACCTTTTGCTCTGTAATAGGTCATCTTTTACCACGTGAAAGGTAAGCTTTTATGCTGCAAAAGCTTACCTTTTATTTTTCTATGTTTGAAGCAATCGTAAAAGCCTGAGCACGAGCAGGTTTCCCCGTAGCTGTCATAGGTATAGAAGCCACTTGCTTAATGAGTTTGGGTTGCCAATATTTTGGTAATATTTGTTTACATATAGTTTCTACTTCTATTATATTTTCACTCTCTGTTAGCAGCACAACCACCTCTCCAAACTTTTTATCATTGCGCTTAGTGATAATATAAGGCTTTGTAAGCATTGGTTTGAGAAGTGCCTCCACCTCTTCTATTTGTATTTTTACTCCTCCCGAGTTAATCACATTATCTTTGCGCCCAAGCACACGGAAAATAGTTTTTCCTGCTACATTCTTACTAATTTCCACTCTATCGTTCGTTGTTAGCATCGCCTGACATACTAAAGGAGCATTGATAACAAGACATCCATCATCTGTTGTAGCTATTTCGACACTTTCGAAAGGTTCATACCAACTGCTAGCATCCTTTCCACTAAGGCGACGTAACGCCACATGCGATAACGTTTCTGTCATACCGTATGTACTCCACACAGCATTTGGAAAAGCTTTTAAAGTATCTGCCATTTCATCATCTACCGCTCCCCCACCAATAATTAAATGTTTAATAGCAAGCAAACGTTCACGCTCTTTGGGAACTTCCAACGAATTTGCAACTTGCAAAGGAACCATTGCTGCAAAAGTTATCTCATCGTCATCGTTTGCACTTCTCAACGCTTCGTCTGATAGCGGATGCCCAGAAGGCTTCACATTGATAATTTTCATACCACGTTCTATACCTCGCACCACCATCATCTTACCAGCAATAAAGTCGAGTGGCATACACAGAAGAGCCTTATCCCCTTGCTTTAAACCCAAAAAATCGCAAGTTATCTTTGCAGAGTTGAGCATACGTTGCTTCTCTATAAGCAGTGGTTTAGGCTTTCCTGTTGATCCACTAGTATGAACAAGAACCGTAGGTTTGCTATTATTCCATTCGGCAAGAAATTCTTCTAAAGTCATTGGTTTTATTTTTTTAGACATTGATAAGCAATTATCAATTAGATAACACATTAGGCGGGCAACTCTCAATTCTCAATTAGATAAAGCTTTTCCCCTCTTATCTCCAATGGCATTGGGATATTATCCGTAAATAATTGCCCTGTGCCTAGACCTTGTGGTAGGATAATGTTAAATCCATAAATATCCGCAGCCAACTGTGCAATAGCATTTAAGCCTACATTGCTCTCTAGGGCAGAAGTAATCCATGAGCCAATGTTGCGCTCATTGGCTAGCTTAATCCATTCACGTGTACCCATCATTCCTCCATGTAAGCTAGGTTTAAGAATGATATATTGTGGCTTAATGGTATCTAATAAATGTTGTTTCTCATTGAGATCATTTACCCCTATGAGTTCTTCATCTAGCGCAATGGGCAATGGTGTGTTTTGGCAAAGTGTAGCCATCTGCCGCCATTGATGTTGCCTGATAGGCTGCTCTATCGAATGAATATCATATTTAGCCAAAGCCTCTAACCTATCCATTGCCTCTGCTGATGTAAAACCACCATTAGCATCTACACGGAGTTCTATCTGATCTTTGGTAAATGCTTCACGGATATGCTTGATAAGCTCCAACTCTTTGGCAAAATCAATAGCACCAATCTTTAGTTTTACACAATGGAATCCAGCCTTGAGCTTCTCCTCAAGCCGCTCGAACATCTCATCAAAAGTACCCATCCATACAAGACCGTTAATGGGAATACCTTCTTTCCCTTTCCCAAAAGGAGTATCAAAGAAATCCAAACTACTTCCTCTTTCATATTGCTTCAGTGCTGTTTCTAGTCCGAAAAGCATGGAAGGATAAGGTCGCATAGCCTCATAATCTATCTTTCCCGTCCGTTCTACTTCATTACAGAACTGACGTAATAATCGTTCATAATCTGCATCTGGCATAGCATCACACGACAGATCAGGCAATGTAGCACATTCGCCAACACCTTTCACACTAGGATCAGCCGTATCAAACACCGTAACATAGTAACTCTTCCTCGTTCTATACACACCTCTCGAAGTTCCAGCAGGCTGCTTAAAGTGTAAAAGCTTTGATGTAATACTAATTTTACACATAACTTTCCTATTAAAGACAATTTATAAGACAAAGTAACAGAGTAACATAAAAGAAACGACAGCTACACTGTCTCTTATGGGAACTGTGGATATTTATCAAAGTCGGGCTTACGCTTTTCAAGGAAGGCTTGTCCCCCTTCGTGAGCTTCTTCCATTGTATAATAAAGCATTGTAGCATCGCCAGCAAGTTCTTGGATACCAGCCTGACCGTCTAGTTCGGCATTCAAGCCAGCCTTTATCATGCGAAGAGCCAATGGAGAATGTTCCATCATACGCTCTGCCCATGCCACACACTCATCTTCTAGCTGATCGAAAGCCACTACTTTATTCACCAATCCCATCCGTTCAGCCTCAGCAGCATTGTATTGTCGACACATAAACCATATCTCGCGTGCTTTCTTCTGTCCTACGATACGCGCCAAATAGGAAGCTCCAAAACCTGCATCAAACGAACCTACACGTGGCCCCGTCTGTCCGAAAATAGCATTATCGGAAGCTATAGACAAGTCGCACATTACATGCAGCACATGCCCCCCACCTATAGCATAACCATTCACCATAGCAATGACAGGCTTTGTCAAGCGGCGTATCTGCATTTGCACATCAAGGACATTCAAGCGAGGCACACCATCATTGCCAACATAGCCACCTTGTCCCTTTACGTGCATATCACCCCCCGAGCAGAAAGCCTTATAGCCAGCACCTGTCAGAATAACCACACGGATATCCAATGCTTCACGACAATAATTAAAAGCTTGCGACATTTCCCACACTGTGCGTGGAGTAAACGCATTACGATAGCGAGGACGATTAATCGTTATCTTCGCTATATGATTAAATTCCTCGAAGAGAATATCCTCAAAGTTGAACCCTGCAATGGATTTCCAATTTCTTTGTACCATGTTTTTTTTTGGAGTTAAAGGAGCTATAGGAGATAGTGTCAAATGTTCCATCTCTATAACTCAAATTATTATTTTATTTATTTTTCTTCTTTCAACTGTCGGTAATATTCATTCATTACACGAGCATCTTCGTCGGCATTGGTGAATACTTCTAATAGTAACGGACCTTCATGCGCTTTCACAAACAGTTCCATTTGCTGGGATAAATCTTCCCTACTATGCGCACTTTGGTATTTCAATCCGTATGATTGACAGATTCCTTCTGCCGATGTTTGATGACCTGCAGCGATATACTGATTACAATAAGGCGAACTGCTAGGGCCTAGCATCTGATGGAAGATACCACCACTACCATTGTTTAGCAACAACACCTTTAAATTTTTCTTAGGATAAGTGTTCCAAAGCGCATTGTTGTCATAGAAGAAACTAAGGTCGCCTACCACACAATACACTTGTTCATTGTCAGAAGCTTCAAGCGAATAACCCACTGCCACCGATAAACTTCCCTCAATACCATTCACACCACGATTTACATGGATATATTCCTTAGAGTAGATATTACCTAAGCGCACAGATGAGCTATTGGCATAAAACAACGCACGCTTGCCCCTCTGTCTGCTTAAATAGGTATGAAAGGTCTTAGCTGCAAGCATTTGGGAATAATCAGGACAGAAGTTTTCTGCATGTTGAGATGCTTTCTTCCTAAGTTCTGCCCACTTTTGGTAATAATCGTTTGTCGTACGCTGTTTGCAATGAGCCGCAAGTAGCTGAACAAACATAGCAGGGTAAGCCTGAATAACCCAAGAAAGGTTCATAAACACATCTCGCACCTCGCCATGCTCGTCTATGAGTACGGAGTTAGCAGTCTTTGCCTTACGTAAGTATTGCTTTAGACGCTTGCTAACAATTGTACCACCAAAATAAAGAATAAAGTCGGGCAGATAATCCTCATCGCCAGCTATCATCGCCAGCATTTCATCGAGTTGTAGAGCTGTTGAACCGTATGCTGTTGAAAGTTTTTCGTGCAATACCACATAATTTTGCTCTATCTTCGCTATATCTTTAGATAAAGTTTGAGCAACGCCAGCATCCAACTGTCCAATAACAATTACGGGTTTAGTGGCTTTATCAAGTTTTGTAATCAAATCTTTTAACTCACTTTCATTACTCATTGCCGAGCCAAAGGAGATATAACGCTCATCAGGAAGTTGTGCTACAGTATATTCATAAAGCGGTTCTGTAAGCGGAACATTGATATGAACAGGACCGCCACCGTATGCCTTTGCCTTATTCAAAGCCTCATTGATCACACGATTGCAATACCATCGTTCTTCTTCCGTATGCGGCTCGATAATATTCACACATTTTCTCACGTGTGGTTCCAGCGCATTTACCTGTTGCAGCGTTTGCCCATCGCTCTGCCCTATCCATTGTTGCGGACGGTCGGCCGACACTACTATCAACGGAATATTGCGATAATAAGCCTCAGCTACGGCAGGAGCCGCATTGAGCAATGCCGATCCTGATGTTACGCATAACACTACGGGAGCATCGGTAGCCTCAGCTATACCAATCGCCACAAATCCAGCCGATCGCTCATCGGTAACGGAATAACACTTCATTTCGTTACACTCCACAAGATTATGCACCATGGGCGAGTTACGCGAACCAGGACAAAGTACAGCACACTGCACGTCGTGGGCTATCAGCAATGAGGTGAGGATATTTACATTTTCCTTATTACTATACATCGTTTATTTCTTCCTTTCTACAGCAAAAGCTTACGCATCGTTTGCAATTTTGCCTCTGTCTCCTTCCATTCACTTTCCACACAGCTTTCTGCTAGCAGCCCTCCTCCTGCATATAGTCTACAGCTATCTTTCATAATCTGCATACAACGAAGCGAGACATAAAGATGCGTTTCTCCTCCCATATTGAGCGATCCCACAAAACCACTGTAATAACTTCTATCCATACCTTCGTTTGCGATGATAAACTCCTTTGCCTTTTCTTTCGGAATACCACATACTGCTGGCGTAGGATGAAGATCGGCTAACAAGTCGCCAATGCGCTGCTCATCGCGAGGAATAAAAGAAATATCCGTACGCAAATGAGCGAGATTAGCAGCAACAGCAGTATAGGGATCGCTCACATTTATCGTATCGGCATATTTCGCCAAACAATTCAAGATATATGTAGACACATACTCATGCTCTTGTTTATTCTTTTCCGACCACTCCTGCTCTGCCTCTGTCTTATGCATCGTACCAGCCAAAGCCATCGTTTGCCAAAGTTCGCCTTGTTGTTTTTCTAATAATATTTCAGGCGTAGCCATCAACCAAGTACCACTCTGTGGTGAGCTCACAAGAGCGATGTGTTGACAAGGATACAATTGGCATGCCGTTAGAAACAACTGTTCAAGGTCAAACTCGCATACTTCCACTTTAACGGAGCGTGCTAAAACAAGCTTCTGAAAAAGTTTCTCCTTTAAGGCTGTGTGAAAGGTATTAAAAGTATAAAGATAATGATCGGCTATGTTTGAAACTTCCGATAGTTTCAAATCATTCAAAGAAGCAGAAAGTTCTAGCCCACATCTAGTTACTTCTGCCTTTTCCATTAACAAGATAGGATGTTCTTTACTCGCTATAAAGGGGGCAAAGAGAAACCCTTGCTTACCGTTCAAAGCTTTGAGATCATATATTTCTGTGGGATTGCTTTCCTGATAATAAAACGTACAATGATCGGCAAGGGGCAATCGGCTAACGGCAAACATTCCCTTCGATGCGCAATGGGTTAAAAATAATTCGTGAAATGAAGGCATTATCGTTTACATTTAAGTATCAAAATAATCCTTATTCCTTATTATCAGGAACAAGATAATTGGTTACCTGAATAGTAGAAATCAGCTCGTCATTCTGATTTTTCACATCCACATGCCAAACATGCAAAGTACTACCCTTATGAAGAAGTTTACCGTATGCCGTAACCACATCACCCACAAAAGCAGTCTTTACATGGCTACCATTCACATTAATACCCATAGCAATATAGCCCGGACATGCCGCCATAGAACCTACACCAGCCAAATTTTCAGCCAATGATAATGAAGCTCCACCCGCTAATACTCCAAAGGGTTGTTTATTCTTCTCACATACAAGCATCTTTGCTTGCAACGTATCAGGTTCAGGGGTGCAGATAAACTCCATGCCAAGCGAACGTGTCAGTCCATCATCACCCCTCATATTATTCCAGAAATTTGAAATATCCATAGTTTTTTCTATAAAAATTTAAATATTATGCCTAACTTCATAAACTCTATCAGCTAGAAATTAATCATAACAGCTATACAAAGTTACTAATAAAATCCAACTTTAACAAATAAAGAAAGTCATGTATCCATGCTCAGAAGCAAAACTTCGTTGCATGGAAACATGACTTTCTTCTATCCTTCACAGCGTTAGCCTTATAATGCGTTGTTACTGTGTCTAAAAGTTTCGTAAGACTTGCCTAAGATCTTGCACGATACCGAAGCCACGCCTTATAAACCATATGCCACCACCTTGAGATGGGTCTTCCCCATACTGTTTCTGAAGGAAAATCAATCGCAAAATGTAAATTGCGATATAACTCTAAAAGATATTGAGCATAGACTGATTTTCCTCTGAATTTAAAGCGCGTATCATAAAATCCAAAGTTTCCTGCTAATACTATTTCCTTTTCTAGCATTTTACCTATACGCGCATTAGGCTGCATCAATAAATATTTATCCTCCAACCCTAAGCTCTCCTTCATGATATACATCACTCCTGTGGCAAATTTAAACATATTTACCCGCTTTATCACCTCAACGACCTGTCTCTTCTCTTCCTCGGTAAAGCCTTGTTTCAGTAGATAGAAATAATCTACCATTTGCCTAAGTCCTATACCTTCAAAGAAAAAATGATGCATTAAATGAGACAATTGAAAAACACTGTCAAAGTCTTTTGTAAAACAATTGATGCTTCCCAAATTATCAGGGAGTGCTTTTTTATTCTGAAATTGCAGACTTTTCTTTGAGTCAAAAAAAGTCCTTAATCTCCATTCATAAAATAAGTTTCCCATAAAGGAGGGAAAGAAGTGAAGCTCTACAGGAGTTCTAAGAAATTCTATTTCTATATGATGATAGCCCAACTCTGCTTTGGGGTTAAGTTGTCGTGCTAATTTAATGACATCTACGGTATCTGCATCTGTCCAAACATCTATATCTCCTGGCTGTCGCACCCATGGGTCAGGATACATCAGAGCGTTAGCCTGCCCCTTCATAATGCAGGTATTGATACCATATTTTTCTTTAAAGTCGAGCGACAATTTATTAGCATCCTGATATACTTGCCTATTTAGTTTTATGATCTCATTATAATAAGCATAAAATCTCATAATAACTGCCACACTAGGCTTATAGGCACTATCCTTCAATCGCTCTATACCTTTGAAAAGAATACCTAATATTGCTTGCTCCTTACCAAACTGATATAAACCTTCCCAATCCATTTCTTTAATAAAAGAAGGAATATCTTGCTCATCTTTGAGACAATATTTTATAAATTCAAAATAAAGCTCAGTATTAGAATCTAGCTTCATCTTTTATAGATCTATTTTTAACTTCTATTCTTGTAGATATAGAACAATCCTGCTTATTTGTTGTAAATAAATACTTCGTAAAATATCTAAATAATAACAAATATTAATCTTACAATATAGAGAAATTTCCACTAAGAAGTTCCGACTTCTTCTTGATGACAACAGCATCATACATCATCATTAAGATATTCTCTTCATAACTACCTATGGAAGGAGTATTTGCTTTGCCTTCAATGTTGTTCATAATCAATTTCACAAAGTCTACACCTGCACCGTAAGCATGTAGATATGCTCCACCAAAGCGTGGATTGATTTCTGATATATAGTATTCTCCATCCTTGATGAAGAAATCCATATCACAAGGACCATTTAGTTGCAAGGCATCACATACTTCTTCAACAAAAGCAAACAGTTTTGGATCTTTAAAAGAGATTGTTTTACTAGCTCCACCTATTCTTGTCTCAATCTTTTTCTTTGAGAAAATGGCTATAGGTTTATGAGATACAGTATCTACATATACGTCCGCATCACAATCTCCACCTGTCATCAACTCTTGAATGATGTAAGTAAACGAACCTTCATTCCAATCATTTTCCAATTGTTCTAAGGTGTCAACCTTATGAGCTCCAACACTTCCACTTCCAGAGATAGGCTTCATAAAGACAGGAAAAGAAATCTTTTCTGCCTTAAGGTCTGTCTTGAACGCATCCAAATCTTTGTAAGTTAAGACTGTACGGACACCTTTTGAAGCAAAATGCTTGAACATGTCATACTTATCAAAGCAAATATGAGCAGACTCTTTGTTAGGGCACAATGGCAGAATCCCATTGGAAAGGTAAAGATCAGAGTGCTTTGCCATAATCTCTATTTCGGGATCAATTAGAGCTGTCAATGCTTTTACATTTTCTTTCTTACAAATTTCTAAAATTTGCTCAGAGTAACTTGGATCTGTGATAAGAGGTACAAGATAAGTTTTATCTGCAAAATGCAGAGCTGGTGCTACAGGGCTATTGTCCGTAGCAATAATTTTGTCCTCTATATCCATCGATTTTCTGAAGTCTTGAAGTAATGAGGCTCTTCTACCTACACTACAAAACAATATATTCTTTTTCATATTATATTTTTATTCTCTTAAATAGAAGTTGTCATAATATCATCAGCTGTACTTGCCCTTCTGACCTCTTGATAGTCCTTACCATCAAAGCTATACACACGAGCCCATAGCCTGATAAACTGTGGAGACAAAGCCATTGTATAGGCACCTACATTATGATATAGAATCCTATCGCCAACGTGTAGTTCTGGTTGGTTTTCTAAACTAAACAAACGGTCATATTCCAAGCAAGTACAACCTGCAATCACCTGTAATGGACTGTTTTGTCTATCCCCATCTTTACGGAAAATGGTCTTCATATAGTCTTTCTTATGAAAGAAGGGATCAACATCATTACGTGAACCATCCGTTGTGATGAAACGCACATCATCCACTTGCTTGACATCGATGACAGAAGAAAGAAAAGAAAATGCGGAAGCCACAAGCCCATTACCAGGTTCTACAATGACAGTTAACTTTTCCAAATTATTTTGTTTGAGGATACGATAGAAACCTGCTGCATAATCATCATAGGTTGGATGGTTGGCAAAAATACCAAAGTATCCGCCACCCACATCTATATACTGCAAATCCAAATGATACTTTTTGATTACCTGAACAGCATAGCTTATACTATTCTCATAAAATTCAACCCTCCGCTGATGAGAAGTTCTGTGGATATGAAGTCCTACCAAATCAACATTCTCCAAAGTCTTTATTCTTTTAATGACAGCTTCAAATTCTCCACTTCCCACACAGAAGCCAAAACGACTATCGTCATTATCTCCATTGGCATCAAGTTTAGATATTTTAGAAATATTAATGTTTAACCTGATCCCTATTTTATACCTCTTATTCTTAGGTAAACACGTAAGCCATTCTAGCTCTCTATGGCATTCTACATTCACAATAGCATCTGACTGAATGGCATCCAAGAAAGTTTCTTTAGACTTCATCGGACCGTTATAGATGATATTATTTTTCTCATAACCACAGAGCAAAGCCAATTTATATTCATCATACGAAACGACTTCGGCATAGCAACCAAGGTTGCCAGCTTCCTTAAGACACCAAGGTAAGGAATTCGTTTTAACGGAATAACTTACTATACTTTTCTCGAAATAATGTTGTAAAGCTACTTGAAATCCTTCTATACTTCGCTTAAAAGCTGATTGCTCAACTACAAAACAAGGAGTATGCAAGGAATCCTTAATAATATTTAACGGTAACATTATTTACTCTCTTTAGGTTCGTAATCTTCTTTAGTACCCCACAGTTTAGCAAATGGCTCAGTTTCCATATCATGCTTGAAATCTTCTAACTGCTGGATATAGGTGTACAGTGGTTCATAGCCGAAATCTCTCTTTATCTTAGTGATTTCAAAAGCATTCTCCAACGGATCTGGTTTATCCTTAACATAGATTACAGGAGATGGATTATCCTTTGGTGAGAAGACTTTAATAATACCAAGGATCTGTTCTTCAAGCGAAACTTGCCATCCGTTACCAACATTATAGATACCACCTTCTATGTCAGAGTCAATAGCCAACTTCACAAGACGAATAAAATCCTTTATATATACCATCTCCTTTGCTTTTTTACAGTTGCCCCAGATTTCAATTGGCAAGCTCTTCGATGCTCTATCCATTAACATTCTAAAGGGCATCATTAGATGTTTGTAGTTACGATAATGATAGGCGTTTGGATGGTATTCATAGATAGTAAAGAAGCGGAACACAAAACGAGAGAAGCCATATTCTGCATGGTAATTCTCTATCAAATCCACAGCAGCATTCTTTGCAATTGTATAGACAGCATGATCTCCTGTTAAGGGGAATTCTCTTGGTGCATCCTCTGGAATCATCTTACCACAATTATGATAGCTTGCCATATCAGAAGGAGTCTGTGGAAAAACGATTTTTTTGCATCCTATCTTTCTCATCCATTCCAATACGTTGAGGGTACCTATAGTTATAGACTCGAAAAGGTCTCTTGGATTATACTCATACCTAGAAGGAAGCGATGATGCAAAATGGGCAACAGCATAGATGTCGTCAGTTGGCAACACATCAAACTGTTTAGCATTTTCGATATCTACAGAGTAATATGGTATTCCCATATCCTCAAAAAAGCCATTGTCTGAAGTTCTATGTCCAACAGCTATAACATCATATCCATTCTGCTTTAGATATACCGAAATAGGTGCACCTAAATTGCCAGTAGCACCAAATACAATAACTTTCTTACTCATATCAATTTTATTACCTTTTAATTACTTCCATTAAATTCCTCTTGTGTGAATTTGCCAGAGCCATTGTTCACGTTGTTATCAATATCCTTCCTCATCAACACGTTTTTTATCGTAGTGAATATAACTTCTAAATCAGTTTTTAAAGACACATGATCCACATACCATACATCAAGTTTGAATTTTTCTGACCATGTTAGAGTATTACGTCCATGACATTGTGCCCAACCTGAAATTCCTGGTCTAACATCATGGCGTCTCATCTGCTCTGCACTATAAAGAGATAGATATTTCACTAATAAGGGACGAGGACCTATTAAAGCCATATCTCCTTTTAAAACGTTGATTAATTGTGGCAACTCATCCAGTGACGTTTTTCGAACAAAACTTCCAATAGGTGTAATTCGCTGAATATCTGGGAGAAGTTTTCCATCTGACCCTTTTTCCTCATTCATTGTCTTAAATTTTACAATCTTAAAAACTTTCCCATGAAGTCCAGGACGTTCCTGTAAGAAGAAAGCTCCTGCACCCTTGTTAGCAAAATGAAGCCATACTGTAACAACCAGTAAAAGTGGTGAAATACAAATCAAAGCTATTAAAGCAATGGCAAAATCTATAACTCTTTTTAGGACATACTTATACATAATCTAAAAAAAATTATTTGGTAAGTAGCTCTTGATACATCTTCAGCGTTTCTGACCAAACATCCTGTTGTTCATATCTATCAGCTATCATCTTTCGTGAACGTTTCGCTATTGCATTAGTTGTACTAGCATTATCCACAAGAGAACACATTGCACGATAGAGTGAATTCTCATCATGTGAAGGTATTATAACTCCGTTCTCATTCTCAATGATAATTTCATTGCAGCCATTTATGTCCGTAACAATGGATGGTAGTCCTAAGGCACCAGATTGCATAACGACATTCGGAAAGCCCTCACGATAACTAGGAAAGACCAGGGCGTCTGCACCATATAGGAATGGTCTGACATCACTCTGGTATCCAACATATTTTACACAGTCATCAGATTCGAAGAAATGAAGATCTTCAGGCTTCAGCGGATCCAGTTCAGGCTCGAAGTTACCAACTAATATCAACTTACAGTTAGGATACATGGGTTTCAACCTCTGCATCGCTTCTGCCAGCTCATGCATACCCTTGTCGTTCACAATTCTACCAACAAAAATAAACGCGAAGTCTTTCTCAGAGATTCCTAACTGTACTCTGTATTGTTTTCTCACCTCATCAGCATTAACATCTTCCGAAAGTTTCAAGTCAGTCCTCAACTTTTCCACTGTTGCTTCAGGAGAGAAGAAGGCGGTGTCAATACCATTGATATTGCCATTGTGAATGACATGCATCTCCTTACTAGTAATCTTATCATCCAGCAAAGCTTTCTTTACTCCCAATCCTTCAGGAATCACCTTCGTGGCACAATAACAACTGATACACTCCATCATCATCAGCAATCTTTTAAACTTTCCAGATGCGCCTTGATAGCGTAAGCCTGTAACCGTATAAAGTCTGTTTGGTATACGAGCAGCCCAACTAGCTACCATCGAGAGTAAACTCCCCTTAGGTGTATTGGCATGCACAATCTCTGGTTTTTCTTTCCTGAACAACCTATAAAGCATCCACAAGCACTTAACATCCGCCACAAGAGAAATCTCCCTATGCATCGGTATTTCCACAACTCGAATCCCTTCTCGTTCAGCCACTTTCTGCAGCAATCCTGTATTATTCGATACTCCCACAACTTCAAACTCACTGCTCAAAAACTTCATTTGTCCTTTGATCAGCGTATCCAGACTAACGTCTGATGTCGTCACACGGAGCAACTTGGGTTTTCTATTCATCTATTTTATTTTTTCGACAATGACAAACACAATTCTATTTATCAGCAAATATGTCGTGAAAAGCCGATGCTGAATGATTGCAACGACATACACGACAAGGCACGACACAAAAGAAACTTTCGTGAAAAGTCGATGCTGAATAATTGCAACGACATACACAACTAAACACAACCTAAAAGAAACTATCGTGGAAAGTCGTGAAAAGCCGATGCTGAATGATTGCAACGACATACACGACAAGGCACGACCTTACTTGGCATTACTGTGCAATGCCGATGGTCCTAACCGACGCTCGAACCTTCTATCTCCACCAAAGTTTAGGATATAACCAACATCCTTCCCTGTACATGTAAGGTAGTTGATAAGTTGTGCTGTATGTTCTTTACTAATCATTGATGTCGCTTTAAGCTCTAATATGATGCAATCTTCAACAACGATGTCAGCGATAAAGAGCCTACATTCAGTTGTCCTTTATACATAACAGTAATAGGTTTCTGCTCTTCCACTTGTAATCCAAGAGTCTGTAACTCATACACAAGTGCTTTCTCGTAAACTTTCTCTGCATAACCCACTGATAGATTTCGGCAGACCTCATAGAAAGCATCTACAATTAACTTAGATATTTCAGGATAAAGCATGCTCATAATGCACAAATATTAAATGCTAATACTATACTTCGGCAACAACATACACAACTGAACACAACCTAAAGCAACTGTCGTGGAAAGTCGTGGAAAACCGATGCAGAATGATTGCAACAACATACACAACTGAACACGACTTAAAAGCAATTGCCGTGGAAAGTCGTGAAAAGCCGATGCTGAAATAATAGCAACGACATACACGACAAGACACGACTCAAAAGAAACTGTCGTGGAAAGTCGTGGAAAGTCGATGCAGAAAGATTGCAACGACATACACAACTGAACACAACCAAAAAGAAACTGTCGTGGAAAGTCGTGGAAAGTCGATGCAGAAATAATAGCAACGACATACACAACTGAACACGACTTAAAAGAAACTGTCGTGGAAAGCCGTGGAAAGTAGATGTTTATATTAACGAACGATAAATGTCGATGTACCCTTCTACCATCTTATTCACATCAAACTCTAGCGCACGTTTATAACATCTATCAGCCACTGTATGATAATAGTCTTTATCAGTATGCAATCTATCTATGATCTTAGCCAGGGCTATAGCATCTTTATGAGGGAAAAGTATTCCGTAATTCTGTGTCACTTCACGCAGTCCATCCACATCCGAAGCGATAAATGGTTTATTTACCGACATTCCTTCGATGTTAGAGAGAGAAAGTCCTTCCCAATGGGAAGACATAACTATCACATCTGCCGCATTCAAAACCTGAGGCACATCTGTACGCATACCTAAAAACTTAACATTTTCTGAAACCCCAAGCCTTTCTGACAACTCTTTAACAGCCTCTTGTCGAACACCAACTCCTGCAAACCACACTTCAAAATTATCGGTACCCAAAACTTTCAAAGCCTCAACAATTGTATCCTGGTCTTTCTGTAAACGAAAACCAGCAACCATAAGTATGGCAGTCCTATTTTTTTTCGCTTTAATAAGTTTCTCGTCTCCAATTGCTTCATGGATTGTTCTTACATCTACTCCGTTATTAATTGTAGATATTCTATTATAGTATTTCGACTCTTCATTAAGCCATCCCTTTCCCATATATTCACGAAGTCTCTGCTCAGCAATATTACTAATACAAATGATATAATCATATTGCCTATACATCCAACTTTCTATTGGGGCATACCACTTCCAATTACGTTTACGATTAGATGTATTATGTTCAGTAGAACACAACTTGACAGAACAGAGTTTCCGAGCAATCGCCGTAAAAAGTTGTGGAGACGAATTATGTGTATGAACTATATCATAACCCTTCATAATACGTGCCAGCTTTAAGATATATAGAGGATTATATATCCTACTTCCCAACTTATATATCTTTGTTTGTGGAGACTCACGCCTTAGTTTTTCCATCAATGGAGTTTCATACCCATTAAACACAACCAAATCAACAATATGCCCCTTTGCTTGCATTCGCAAAATTAGGTTCACCACTAAGGACTCTGCACCACCAGTATATAAAGATGTTATAACTTGTAATATTCGCATAATATTATGCTCCCTTAAAAGCTAATTTAATAATTCTCTTCACCACAACTTCAGGTGCTAACCATTGTTCATAATATGCCCTAGCTCCCCCTTCTAATTGCTTACGATAAGCCTCATCAGTGTTTATCTTCACCACTGCATCATAAATTTCATCAACAGAATGAACAAAATGAATATGCTTACCATGCTCCATTGGTGCTGGCATTTCTCTTGTCAACGGAGTAGAGATAATAGCCTTACCCATACATAGATATTCAGCCAGTTTCCATCCATGACAGCCGCAGACACTAGGTGTATTAAACACCACTACGCTTTCTTTTGTCTTCGTTATGTAATCATCCATCGAAAGACGCTTATCATAGATAAAATCCTTATATTCCTCTTTATACTTAGGATAATCAGGCATTTCTTTCAATACAGCTTCACCTCCGACATAAAAAAGTCCACCTTCTATCTCAAGCCCTGCTCGCTGACAAGCTTTCAGAAATTCGCCACGATATTTATTCGTATCTGTGGCTGCAAACTCATTATACCAAAGTGTAGATGCATGAAATATATAATTAGATTTTACCTCACTATTGCTTTCATAAGCTGACAATGGTCGTCTTCTGGCATAGGGATATAAATAGGTTTGCAGATAAAGTTTGTAAGAAACTTTTGATGAAGAAAAGCTTTTTATATAGTTGCATAACCCAAAGAGAATTAGACTTAGTAAAGAACGATTTCTTAAGCCACATTGTGGTCCTGAAACGACAAGCTTAGGATATCTTTCTAAATCACCAGCCTTAACATTAACTTTTGCATAAATATCAGCCCACTCATATTTATCTTGCTCTACTTCTGCTATGTCTTTTATATCAAAATAGATTTTTTTTTCTACTCCATTCTTTTCACAAATAATTTGTAATCCGCACCCAAATTGTGATGATGTTTCATTTGGTAGATCTTGGAATTTTGAAGCAGAATAAATCACATTTTTCTTGCCTATTAAACGATATATGCCTAAACGATAAAAAGAACTGTAGCGATATTCTACTCGAGAATCTATATAAACTTTCATTATCTCTCTACAAATTTAGATCGCAACTTGATAACAAGGGCATATAATGGACGAAAATTAAAATACAAGAATGACAAAGCCTTCAACTTGAAAGGTCGGTTATCATTTTGCAAATAATCATCAACACCTGCTTCCTTCATATATTGTCTATACAAATCCTTTAATGGGTGTCTACAATTTTTCATCCAAGGTCGATTGGCTACTCCTGCCGTAAAATGAATGAATATAGGATCAGTTAACCCTTTCTTAAACTCTTCCTCACTATAAAATGGCTGCTGTGTAAAATTAGAATATGGAAAGATATAGAAATTAGTAACCATATTGTAATTCATAGGTAAGATCAACTTTTGTTCGCACATCTTATTAATAAGACCTTGATCATGATGAAAAACTTTTCCATTATGGGCTACCAAATAATTTAATATTTTATTTTCCATGCCCAATTTACGCCATCTATTAAGGTTTATTAATAGAAAACCCGCATTCACATACGGAGCGTTATCAGGAAGATTGATAGCATGTTTAGCAAAAAGAGAAACATCATCAAGAACGCCTGCAATCTCATAATTATCTATATCAGCAGCCCAAAGTTTTCCAAAATCACCTATTACAAGAGCGTCCACATCCATATATATAACTTTATCTATAGTCTGTGGTAATAGAGACGATAAAAATAATCTAGAATATGAAGAAATTGAGATAGTATTTGGAACTTTAACGCCCAGCAATTCTTGAATATTATCCATAGAATATACTATCAATTCACCTTTTCCGCTAGGTATTACACTTTTTAAAGTAGAGATCCTTTCGTTACTAATCTTCTGCGCTAATAAGTGAATTGATATAAAATCAAAACTCTTATTATTAGTAAAAAGCGATCCTAGTAAAGTTCTAACTAAATTAGAGTAATTATCATCCGAAGACAAAGCTACATGTAAATGTTTTGTATTGTACATAGCTATTTTATTTAACAAGTTTATTATCTTTTAGATGCATAAAATATCCCAAAGGTTTAAAAATATAAGCCCATATAGGTATGCCTTTATCTTTTACTATCAAATTATCTATACAACTATGGAAACGCCAATAATTGATCCAAGATTTGATTTTTATTCGAAGAGGCAAATCATAATGTGCCATCTCTAGATAGGTCTGTTTTGTAGCCATAGGACTATTTATTCTAGCCAATATTATACCTTTGGTAATACCATCAGGCTGATACTCTACCTCATAAATAACTTTATTAAAGAAGTGCATATCATAATTTTGAGCAATACGAAACCAGACCAAAACTTCTGGGCAAAACTTTTCACACTCATATTCGGGGAAAGGATATTCACGCAAGACTGATGTCCTAAAAACTTCCTTCAAATCCCCATGAACACCATACTTATAACTAATTTCCTTAGGATTACAATTTATTTCTTCTTTTGGAAATCCTGAACCTATCAGTTTACCATTAAAATCAGCATCTAATCCACAAATTCCTGAAATTTTTTCTATCCCTTCTATTTTTTTAAATTCTTCTACAACAAGCATTAAAGCTTCTTTAGGTAGTCTATCGTCACTATCAGCAATAAAAAAATACTCCCCTTTTGCCTCTTTTACTCCTTTATTAATTGCTCGATGTTTCCCCCCATTTTCTTGTTTTAAATAGTTTATAACAAGTTTTTGTTGTGCTATAAAATTAGCAATCACTGTTTCTGTATCATCCTTTGAACCATCGTCAACAATTAACCACTCAAAATCTTTAAAACTTTGATTACATAAACTATCATACAATCTTTTAAGAAGATTTCCACGATTATAAGTAGGTGTAAAAACCGTTATCATCATCTGAAGAATTTATCAATATTATACCTTTCATCATATTCGTTATCCTCATAAGTACTGCCATCTCCTGCTGGCTGACCATTCGTAAGAAAGGTTTTATAGGGTACGTTGAGGGGGCGCCAAGCTAAGGTAATACGAAAAAAGAGTCCAAAAAATAGTAATATCATCGCAGGCTTTAACCACTTAGCAACATCTTTTCTATTACACAAATAGGTTGTCATATAGATAATTCCTGGCATAAAATACCACCCCAAGCGTCCTCCTTGCCCAAATCTCATAAATAGTAAGAGAAGAGCACAGAATACATAAGACATATTCAAAAACACAAGCGTTTGTTTCTCTTTATTTATCTTTCCATAATTCATAAAGAAAATTGAAATAAAAGCAACAACTTCTATAACATATTCTATTCTAAACCCTTGATCTTGATCCATATAATTTTGCGCTTTCCCTGATGCTGTAATCCCACTAGATAGTAAAGCATTAGGAAGAGGGGTCAAACTTACTATCAAGCAAAGTAACAAGACTGTTATTACAAAATTTTTACTATATTTTTTTTGAGGTATAAAATACATCGGAAAGAAAATAAGAGCTGACCCATGAAAGCTATAAGCTAACAACCAAAAGCAAAAGAAAGGTAAGAATTTTCTTTTAACGATATACTTTACCGATAAAAATGTAAAACCGACTCCGATAACCTGCCTCAGATAAGTCATAGAAAAGTAATAAAGTAACCCTAAGAATACTATACACGCTAACGGGTAGTCATCCAAGTATTCCTTAAATGCTAGAAAGAAAAGTACATAAATGGCAATTGTTGTTATAAGAATAAAAATATACCGATTTTGAGTTATATATGAGATCAGTATCTGCCAAAAAAAATAACCATATTCTTTACCTGTCACAAGGTATATAATCTTATTAATATTAGGAGAACTCGTATGTTGAAATTCATCAGCAATTGTATCAAACACCTCTCCATATATATATCTATCGTATCCTCCTATCATATCTCCAAGTCCCACAAACAAAGCTACATACAAGAAGAAAAAGCTAAGAGCTACTGAAGATTTTCTAAGAAAAGAATTCTTTCTTGATAGCATGTAATAAATAAAGGCTACTATAAAAACTAATAAATATATAAACATAAAAATATTTTATCAAAATCAAACTTTTTCTATAGTAGAAAAGAATATTATTCTTCTAATCTACGTGTCTATTCTCTGTATATTACAAACGTTTTGCTCCATGTAATCGACACAAACATAGATAAATCCATTCTATGTTTGCTCCACAGAGGAAGATACTTGATCTTCTGTTAAAACTAAACCGTGTTGGGTATAACTGCATCCTTTTAAGCTGCTCTAACGCTATTTTAATCTTTTCTATAGGATACCTTGCTTGAAACATAGAAAAGAGAAAACCTGCTACATTAAGATTTAAAAGTTCTATGATTCGCTTTTTTAATTCTACATCAGAAATACTTCTAATAATCTCTTGTATTTCTTTTTGTGCTAAAAGAGTATCATTAACATTTCGTTCAACACTTTCAATACTCCTATTATGCAGTGTAGAGAGTGTGTTCCCCTGAAAGTAATCATAACCATATATAGATGTTAATAACATCTTTTTACAAGGCAAAATAGCATATAAATTAAAAAGATTATCTTCTTGGTTCACAAGATTTGGGTTCATTTTCACCCCATGTTCAAAAAGAAACATACGATTAAAAACCTTATTCCATAGATATCCACAAAAAGGTTGCTTTAGTAAGTATTCTTTCCCAGAGATCATCTTCTCTTTTGGGGTAGCAAATTCTAAAGAACCATAATTATCTAAGTCCCCAAACCTTTTAAAACCCATAGCTATTATCTCTAAAGAAGGTTTTTTCTCTATTACTTCTATCACCTTTTCAACCGCACCTTCTGGCAACATATCATCTGCATCTACGAACCAAACAAAATCCCCTTTCGCATGATCTAACAAAAAATTACGCTCTGCTCCAGCCCCCATATTTTTATTATTAAAAACATATATGAAATCATATTGTTGAGCATAGGCAATACATACTTCTGCACTTCTATCAGGACTACCATCAATACCTAAAAGAATCTCTATATTAGCATACTTCTGAGACAGTATAGAATCTATACATCTAGCAATGTATTTTTCTACTTTATATACGGGAATTAAAAAAGATAACTTTACCATTTTACTTAAAAATGCTTAATATCGATTGTATCTCTTTATCCTGTCGTTTTCTCCAATAACGAAGTATAAACCTAAAGTAATAATATAATTTGGCAAGTTTTAAAGGAGTATTAGCCATATATTTACTTAATACATAGAAATGACTTTCATATTTTATTTTCAGTTTTTCCAACGTATCTTCCATACTTTTTCCCTCTAAATGAATTATCTGTGGAGTATTGATAATATGTCGAACTATATGTTGTTTATGCATCCGATATTGTAGCTCTCCTTCTTCACCATACAAAAATATATTTTCATCAAAGCCACCTACCTTATCAATTACAAACCGAGGAATAAACATATCAGCGCCACATAAACATTCTACATCGTGTTCTTTATAATCAACAGCAATATATTTTTTTAAACATAACTTTCTTCTAAGGAACTCCGTTATTGTAAATGCTGGAAAATAATGAAAAGAAGGAGAATATCTCCCATCCTTATCCTGTAGATAACAACCTAATACCATATTAGGGTGCAACATAGCATATTCGTAAAACAAAGATATTGCATTATTGAGAATAATTGTGTCAGAATTCAATAAAAACACATATTCTCCATGAGATGCTCTTATGCCTATGTTATTTGCTCTTCCAAAGCCTAAGTTTTGATCATTATAAATATATGTAATGCTATCATCTTTTATGAAATGCTCCTTCGAACCATCAGTAGAAGAATTATCCACAACTACAATTTCATAAGATACTCCAGAAGTTTGCTGTCTTATACTGTCAATACAATCTTGAGTAAGATCCTTTGTATTATAATTTACTATAATTATAGAAACATTTATGTTCATATTAGTTATTTATTACCTACTCGACTATTTTTTTAAACTTGTTATACGATTTTTCAATATCGAACTGCTGAATATGATCATACCCATTCTTTGCCAATCTTATTCGCAGTTCATCATCGGTAATCAATTTAATAATATTATTCGCCAAAGCCTTTGCATCTTTAATATCGCACAAGAGGGCATTTTCTCCATCAATAGCCATTTCTTTATAACCATCATTATTCGTACAGACTATTGCACAACCGCATTGCATAGCTTCACCTATAGTCAGTCCCCAGCCTTCTTTGAGACTAGTACCTACAAAGATTGCTGCTTCATTATAAATTCTATTATGAGTTTCTTTGTCTGGCTTTTGATAGTATTCATACCACTCTGGTAAATCAGAAGGTCTTTCAGGTGTTCCAAATAGAGTAACGTGCAAACTTGGGAACTTTTCCTTTACTATATCTAAAGCCGCAAAACCATAAGACAATCCCTTACGATAATCATAATGATATAACATTACAATCTTTGTACTTATTCTTGTTGCGATATCATTCTTCAGAAAAAAGTACTTAAAGTCGAATCCGTTAGGAACTAAGTAACTAGTAAGTCCTTCTTTTCTCACGATCGCCTGAAGCCAATTAGAAACAACTATCAATATTAGATCCAAATGGTAGCTCGTCAAGACTTCAGTTTGAGACATATTCCAATCTTCAAAACCCTGTATCAAATAAAGTTTATTATTCTTATCTCTTGAATAGTTACTCACATACGGAGCTGTCTCAACAGCAGTAGCAACATACACATCAGTCTTAGGAACATTTTGAAATTTCAACGTTGTAACATAATGTTCTTTTATACGAGAATCAAGATCGAACCAATTTTTACCTGAATAATGCTTAGAAATTTTAGCTAGCATAAACCTTGCCAAGCGTATAAATGCGCTTTTTAGTCCACGATCTTTTCCAAGCATCATGGCATAAACTAGGTGTACTTCATATCCATCTTTAGCTAGCCGATTAGCATATTCATATACAATTTTAAATCCTCCTACAGGTAGCAACGAGGGCTGATGAAAAATGAAAGTTATGCTCTTCTTATCCATTTGTATAACTTAAATAATGCTTGTGCTAATCCATAATATCCAGACAATGCCAAACACACTGCACTTTGCAGTGGACGCTTATCTTTAGGAAATCTATAATTAGCTATATATTGATGATTTATCTCTCGAAATAATTCTATAAACAATTCTTTTGAGTAATAATTACCAAAGAACACATCATCTTTAACTTTAGCTTTCTTCAAAAACAATAAATCTTCATACATCGATAGATCTTCTTTCAGAATATGCTCTAACGACTTGATAACTTGTATTCGAGACATTAACTTTTTTATAGACATACCTTTGACCAAACTTGTACCATTTGAGTATTGATCGTAATGATAAAAAGCCATAGGAAGATAAACCACTTTAATGCCTGTCTGAATTACTGATACATTAAAGAGAAGATCTTCGCAGTAAGATACCATTGTATCAAATTTTATCCCCACATTGTTGTAACAAGCTCGTTTCACGAGCTTGTTACAACAACTACCATGTAGTTGTTGGAACAAGGCTCGTATCAACTCGCTTTTTTTCAAATAATCACAATTTTGTAAAATTCTTTTTGTTTTATTTTGGTATTCTTCAAAGTAATCACAGATTACCATGTCTGCTTTGGTATCTTCAGCCTTACTCCACAGCTCCTTCAACATTGCAGCATCTACCCAGTCATCAGCATCTACATGAATCGTATATTCGCCTTGTGCTTGTTCTATACCTAACTGTCTTGCTGCAGCAACACCACTGTTCTTTTGATGAAAAACTTTTACCTTACATTCTTTTTGAGCATAGTCATCACAAATCTTACTTGAAGCATCTAAAGAGCCATCATCTATGAGAAGAATTTCATAATCGCTAAAATCCTGTGCCAACAAACTATCTACACATCTATGTAAATATTTCTCAGCATTATATATCGGAACTATAATGGATACCTTAACCATGTAATCTTTTGAACTTCTTGATCTATAACATTACATACGTTATCCTCAAACTTTGAAATAATGATTTTTCGCAGTTGCTCTATAAAGATAGAAATGAGGTAAATAAAAATTGGAAGTATACATACTATTCCAAATATCGGTATATGATATTCATACTTCAATGTCAAAGCAATGCTACCTATACAAGGCATTACTATCTTATTGAAATGAATAATATAAACAGCAAATGAATTCTTCGCTAATTTATTTACAAACGAACTATAAAATATACAGCTATTAAAAGCTAAGAAAAATAAAATAGATGCTACAACTATAAAAATTGTATTCAGATTTTGGAAAGCAGTAAAAGGAAATCCAAGCAAAGTTCCGTACAAAGTTTCTATCCCATCCATCAACAACATCACTGCTATAAAACTAAAAAAGAAGAATTGGAAGCTTCTTTTTTTAGTATAATATATTTTGATATATCTACCTGTTAGGTATAGTATAGAGAAGTTAACAATACCCCCCCCCGAAATCGCCCTGTAACTGCCTTAAATTCAGCGCATAGCAAAATGTTGCCCAAATATAAAAAACGCAGTATAGGCCTACTAATAATGCCCTAAGCTGTATCTTATTTAAACGCTTTACCAAAGCATTTAAGAATGGAGCAACCAAACATAAAACCATATATGTTGATACAAACCAAAACTCACTTGACAGAGTCGGAAAAAGATAACTTATACTCCCTATAATTCCATGGTGTGTAAAAAGTAGAATTAAAAAAAATGGTATAGAATAACAAAGAACAAGACTTTCTATTCGTAATAGTTTTCCAAAATTAAGTTTAATTCCAAAATATCCAGATATCAGTACAAAAACATTTACAGCTATTACAAAAATTCCGTAAAGAATATGCTGCACAATATAATCAAAACCGCCGAAAGGTAGCAAATGATCATAGTCCATTTTAAATCCAAATTTTATGATATGCCCACCAATTATAAATAGCATACAAATAATTCTTAATAATTCGATATTAGAATTTCGTTGTATGTTATTTTCTACCTTTTCCATTATTCTTAAAGATATTTGAATACAAATTACGAATACGTTCTAAAACAGAAGTTATTAATAGATAACTCCTATTACCTAGATACTCTCTTATAGCCACCCAAAGCACCTCATTTCTAAACGAATACTTTATTTTTCTAACATCATAATATTCACGCTTATCAGACATTTTTTGAACAAATGCCCAATGTTCCGTAAAATCAGGCTCAAAGAATATAGTTTTATCTTCTTTGTGAAATTTCTTATCTATAAGCACTTCGTTTAAAAAATGTTCTAATTCAATAGCAGGTTCATTTTCTCCTCTAAAAAGAGAATGTACACATGTCTTCTGGAAAATTCCTATTCCTTTATAGTCATTTCCATCAATTGCTATTGTTGGAATGCCACAATTATCAGATATCATACATGATCCTGCAGAGGCTAAACACACGTCCATTTGTTTAACTAGACCTATAGGGATTGGGTAAATTAAACCTGTAAGATAAAATTTAAGATTTGGTATATTAGATAGCTTTTTTATCACATTTTTCTCAGAATCTTTGTCTTGTGCTCCCCCAACATAAATAAAATTAAAGTACTTCTCTTTATGTTGGAGAATAAATTCGATCACAGCTTTCAACATAGGCTGAACATACTCCTTGTTAGTTCTACCTATTGTTCCTATAGTATAATCTGCTTGTCCAACCTTGAGTTTTTCATCAAAATCTATATCTGCAAGCGTATTATTACAATAAGCTTTTAAAAAATAGCCCTCTATATTTGGGATATATGGCTCAAACATCTGAGGAACAGTTTCTGAAGTTATACCAACTAATTCCTTTCTATCATATTTGTATTTAAAAAACCTATATTGATATTCATTAAGACAATGATGCTCTAATAACATATAAGCTAAATGTTTTGCCTTAATATGAGCAGCTAACAATTCAGCCCATTCTGCCCCAGTTACCTCATGGGATTCTATAATACATTCCCCTTCATTATAATCAGGGATCCATGACAACATCTTATGTATAACCTTTCTAAGTATTATTTTAGGAAATACACTTGGAGGAAGTTTAAATAAAATACTATAATTCTTTAAAAAAGGACGTAACTCTTCTACAAAGATACGAGAGCCCTTATTCTCATGAATAACAATAGGAGTATATCCCTGCTCGCGCGCAGATATGATTTTATTTCTAGTATACATTTCCTCGCCTCCTATACTTTTTATAGATGGCTGGAATATAATATAATATTTCATTTTTTTCGAATCAATTCTAATCCATATTTTAACTCTTCAGAATGAGAAACAAAAGCTATTGTAAAATACACCATAAAAGCCGAAAGAATTCCAAAGACTAGTTTTAATATATTCGTTTCAAAACATAAAGTTACACTATAAGAGATACCACACATTACAAGACTGTTTATTAAAATTGGTGCTAGATCCTTCATTTGTATTCCAAAACCCACATGTATTAACTTACCTGTATAATGCGTATTAATAAGCAGCGCAATCATAGAACTTACAACCATTCCTATGCTCATTGCAATAAGATTGATATTTAGTGTAATCAATAAAATAACTACTCCTACAACTTTTTTTATTATTTCTAAACGCAAAAATAGATCTGTTCTACCTTTTACCTGCAATAAGTCCAGATTAATAGCATGGACAGGATACCACATCATAGCGAAACATAGAATTTTCAAATAGATGACACATCCACTCCATTTAGCTGTCAACAGAATGTTTACAAGAGGAGAAGATATTGCTACCAATAACATCATCAATGGGAAAATAATAAAAGCTCCCATACGTAGCAGACGGCGATAATTAATACTTAATCGTTCATCCTCATTTTGAATACTACTCAAAACAGGAAAAGTAACACGTTGGAATACGTTTGATATATTAGAGGAAGGCATAGCTGCTAGAGACTGTGCTCGTGAAAATAGACCAAGATTTGCCGCAGAATAAAACTTTCCAATAATCAGAGGATATAAATTCTCATAAATAGTAGAAAGCAAGCCAGATGCAAGAAGTTTTGAGCCAAAGGAAAAAAGATGCTTAAAAGACTCTACCGAAAAAGTTCTTTTAGGGATCCACCTTACCCACATAAAAAGGAAGATCATACGACATAACCCTGCCGAGATATTTAAGGCGACTAAAGCCCAAACTCCATAACCATAAAAAGCAAACACTACACCTACAATACCTGATATAATGGTACTCAACATAGAAATCTTCGCTTGCGCCTTAAAATCTATTTTAATCATTAGATGTGCTTGTTGCACAACACATAAAGAGCTAAATATTACAGTCAGACCCAGAACTTTAGTTAACGGGGCTAAAATAGGCATATTATAGAATACAGCTATTAATGGAGAAATCAGCCATAAAACAAGATATGCAATTACTCCCACTGCTATATTAAAATAAAAAGCTGTAGAAAAATCCTTATCAGTCCTATCTTGTTTTTGTATGAGAGCATTAGAAAATCCACTATCAATAAATGCACTCGTAACAGAAATAAAAATGGTTAACATTGCTATTAAACCATAATCTTTAGGCATTAACAAACGCGCTAAAAATAAAGAAAACAGAAATGATATTCCTTGAGTAGAGAATCGCTCAACACTGCTCCACAGTAATCCGTTTTTTGTTTTTGCTCTTAATGACTTCTCACTCATACTAGTTAACACATAAATTAAGTATCAAGCCTTTCACCAAATAATTATTTCGGAACACCTTCACTATTTTAATCTAAACCATATTCAATTACGAAGTATTCGAACTTTCGCAAAAAGATCATATATAATAATTGTAGAAAGATATATAATCTAACTCAAAATAGTCTATAAGTTTTTAAGCAACAAAAAACTTTCACGCGCCATATCTCCAATTCTAGGAATCAGTGATTGTAATTTAAGACTTAATTCTTCACGATTTTGCCAACATTTACTACTTACAGATATTAAGTTTAAAGGATTATGTGGATCACAAATATAATTTTGCACTTGACATAACTCAGCAAAACCCTTTAGTTTGTGTGCTTTAGGCTCGTGTCCATAATCAATAATTACTGTTGGCACACACATTGACAAACCTGCAACTGCAGCATGTACTCTTCCTGAGATTAACATATCAAAGTGAGATATGAGCCGTTTAATGATGTGTGGAGGATAAATACTTGTTAACAAATGTACCGAGGAAGCAACTTCTGTCTGTTGTAATAAATCATACAACTGCTTTACCATTGTATAATCTCTACCATGGATCATTTTAAAATGTGGAGGCAATTCAAATCCATTTGAATGAGAGAACAAACATACATCAACATTATGTTCTTTAATCAACGAAGTTATTAAGGTTATATATGATGAATATTCTTCACACTTCCAATCTGTACGGTTGAAAGGACCTTGAAGCATGTTCCATCCACATAATGTGAAACCAATTACAGGTTTCTTCTTGTTTTCTAATATTGTACCTTCTAAATATGGAGCAATCTCTTGTTCTGTTGCAGGCTGAAAAATAAAAGCAGGACATGATAAATCATAAACCCTATCTAATTTGAATTGATAGGTTTCAAGCACTTTTCTACTAACAGGCTCTCGGTTTGTTACTATATCAAACGCCTCGAATGTTTCCTTTGCTAATCCCAGTAATTTCATATCATTAAAAGGACCAGGAGACCCTGCTAACATTGCAGTTTTCTTACCTAGAATTTGAGCAACTCTGTCTTTCAATAAGCCTACTAAAAAACGATTATTACCTGCAATATCAGTGTTGACTCCCCACATATCTCCAGAAAAGTCTATTACCAAATCTGATTTCATAACTTCTTCAATATAAGGAGTTGTCTCTGGCATTGTCCCCGTTTCTTTGTAAATCTGTGCTAGAGCATATTCTTTATAAGCATTTGGGACATCATCGTCTGTAAAACCGTAGTAATATTCCATTGGTACACATGAGATGTCGATTAATGCACAGAAATCGTCTGTCATCTGAAATGTTGTTCGAATTTCAGCATCAGGAAAAATTTTGTGCAATTCCTTAAAAAATGGTTCAATAACATAATAATTACCTATATTACCAAATTCCATTCTTCCCCAATGCAAAGAGCATTGTCCTATTACAAATATATGCCTCATATACTATATTTCATTAAATATTTATTATTTCTATTTTCCTCTATAACGAATCCGTATTTTCGATAAAAAAATAAAGCCTCATTATTTTTGATGACCTCAAGTCGAATAAAGCTATATCCTTTAAAGAACTTTAATTGATCCAATAAAGCACGAGCTATACCCCTTTTACGATAATCTCTATCAACAGAGATAAATGGTATATAAATTTGAGAAAGTTCCTCATTTAAATATGCAAACATAAGCCCTATTAATATATTATCTACCCAAACTTCAAACCTTTTTGCCTTAGAACAAATTTTATCTAAATACATATCTAAATCTTTTACCTCCTCTATAAATGGCGGATTAAAATCATTAGACACTTTACAAATATATTTCTTTACTTGTAGAAGCGAAGCCTCGTCAACTGTATACCTCAAAGTTATCATTTTGCTTATATTAAAATATAATTTAAATAGCAAGTTTTAGCAAGTCTCTATTGATAACCATTGTGGAATACTAAGAAGCATTTCACTCTGACCTTGCTCAGAAGAAGCATTCATTACTAAAGTTCCTATCGAATCATTTGCACCTCTAAAAGTAGACACTTTATCTCCTTTTTTTACCCACAAATCTTTCTCTATTATGGAAGAGGTAAGATCATCCCTTATTTTAAGTTCCTTGAATAAGCCATCTTTTTCAGAATGAAGAATAATTTCTACCCAGTTTCCTATATAAGGTTTCTGTGATATTAAGGGAATTTCATCGCCAACTGCTGCACAAGTACATGCCATAATAAGATCCACACCAGTAGCATAACGTATCATCTCGCTTAAACGATTTCCACCACCTCTAGGTGTTACCTCCATAATATATGGCTTATCATTCTGTCCTATACGAGTTTCTATATTATAAACAGAGGTTTCCATCTGAAGCAAAGTAAGAAGTCGTTGTATTTCCGATGTAAAGTATTGTTCCTGCTCTTGTGTGAAAGTTGATGGCCATGAGAAAGCTGCAGGTATATATGGGTTTTCCGCATCCTCATCAAAATACTGTGAATTGAAACTGATAAATTTTAGTTTACCTTTCTGACAAAAAGCATCACAATCAGAGGAGCATCCCTTCTTTTCAATAAACTCCTCAATGATTATATTACCCTTAATAGATTGTTCAAAAGCATTATCTACTGCTACAGATAATTGTTCGACATTATCAACACGCATTACCCCCTTGCTTCCTGCACTGTCGGTAGGCTTAACTATGATTGGATAATCGAAATTCGCAGCATCAGCCAAAGCATCTTCTTTGGCTGAATATCCTTTTGACTTAGGAACATTAAATCCATTGTCACGAAGAAAAGCACGAAACTTATCCTTATTCTGTAGAATCACTACACTTTCGTATGGTCCAAAAGATGGTAAGTGTAATTGATTCTGAACATAGGAAGCTGATACTACCCCTGGATCCACGCCAAAAGACATGATCCCATCTATCTTCTTTTCTTTAGCAACAGCCAAAACAGCTTCTTTGTCAACAATGCTGACATTGACATACTCATCAGAATATTTATGGGCAATATTATCAGGTAAATAATCGCAGGTAATGACATAATACCCTTTTTCATGAGCAGCCTTTATAACTGGTAGGAGATAGCGAATACCTCCCAAAAGCATCAACTTTTTCTGTTTCATATCTCGTTAAATCGTTACTTCACAAAAACGCTCCTTTACAACTAATTCTGCGTGATATTTTTTCTTTAAAGAAGCCTTATATTTTTGTACTTTCGTAGAGAGTGCAGGAGCCTGATTGGTTGGAATGATATATGCTTTAACTTTAGAAACATCATCATGAAGTTGTTCAATTGATTTTTCAATCTGCACTAATGCATGCCCAACATCCTTCCCTTTCAACTCGACAAAATATTCAGCACCTAACTGGGTATCTACTTTCAGTAGGTTATCACACTTATCTCCCACCTTAATAGCACATCCATCAACCTGAATTTTCAAGCAAGCTTGTTTACTAGGATTATGAAAAATAATCTTTTTCTTATTCTCTTCAAATTTTATATTCGAAGCATTTGTTCTTGTAATACAAGCCGTATCAATTGCCTTCATAATCTAAAAGTAGCTCAAAATCGCTGCTAATACTATCTGATACTGCATCTAAAGACTCCGCAGAAATTAGTCGAAGCTCATCATCCTTGATGCTGATAAGTTTTCCATTTGCAAACGCCCATGCGTTAATATCATCGTAGGACATATAAGATTTAGTAGAAAGTATTTCCGAAAGCCTTGCCTTAGCATTGCCATCCTCATCAATAACATGTTGCGCTTGTATCAAATTGTTAATTGATGTCATAATATAGGGACTGTGGGTAGTTACAACCAATGTATTATCCCGCCCATTATCAAGCATCGTAACTATATGCTTGATCAGCTCATATTGTGTTGAAGGAAAAAGATTTTCTTCAGGCTCTTCAATTATAAGAAAAGAAGAATGTGGCTTGCTAATGCGCTGCACCAAACTTGCTATTTCCTTCAATCCATTAACAGTCTCAGAATTACCCTTCGCGTCCAAGAATACTTGAAGGAGCTTATCTAAACTATTTTTGATTTCTTCTTGCTCTAAAATAGCATTGATATTCTTATCATCTGTAGTGTCTTCACCCCCTCTTATATGCTTAAGCAAAGCTTTTTGCAAAGAGCTATAATTATCAAAGGACATATCAGGATCGTTATGAAAAATCCAATCTGTACTATAAGCTACAAATACCAGTAACGGAACCAAAGCCTGCAATCCACTAGAAGTTTGATTAAGAGAAATTTCTTTACCTGAAGCCAACGTTATAACATCCCCTTTTTCTGTGTCAAATGAATATGCACATCCTAAATCTAGCAATGATAATCTATTGTTACCATTAAATTTATAGCGTACACGAAGCCAATCGAAGATAAAGTCTCGTATATAATTGTGTTCCAAAGAGAGTGTTGAAATATTCGGTATATTTATAATATTTCTCTCTGCAGGAACATAGGTTATTTTACTCATATCAGTATCCTTCAATCTTCCATTCACTTCTATTTTAAAGTTACTTAAAGAATGATACGTAAATGAGATGAGTTCGCTTTTATATTCTATAAAGGACGTTTCTACCAAGAAACTAGCAAATTTATGATAAATTAAGAGATGCTGCAGGAGAAAGGATTTATCAATATGAGCGTAACCCTGGTTTACTAATATATTTTTCTCCAACCAAGCACAGAAGCTGATAATCTTAGCAAGCGTACTCTTACCTATACTTTGAGGTCCAATAAAGATATTTACTTTATTGATCGTAATTTCAACGTCGGTAATAGGACCAATATTCTGTACTTTTAACCTTGCTTTCATAGCCTTTTTAGCTCATTATCTACTTAACAATAATTCGAAGCACCCTTTGCACATCCTCTTCACTCAACAGATGATGCATCGGCAAACAAATAACCTCCTTTGCCATTTTCGTAGCAACAGGTAAATTAGCAGGTGCAGCACTTGGCAATCCTCTATAAGTGCTAAAGGTACTAATTAGTGGATAGAAATAACGTCGTCCCAAAACGTTATTTTCACGCATACGGAAATAGAGTTCATCACGCGTCTCACCATACTTCTTTGCATCTACAAAAATAGGGAAATAACTATAATTGTGTCGAACACCTGGCATATCTTCCCAAAAAGAAATGCCTTCTATATTGCGTAAAGCTGCTCGATATTGTTCTGCAACTTTATGACGCGCCTCAATAGCAGCATCAACATGCTTTAAATTTATCAAGCCAATAGCCGCACGAATTTCGTCCATCTTGCTATTGATACCAGGACCCACAACTTCGGTTTCATTTGCAAAACCAAAGTTTTTAAGGTAATCAATGCGCTGCTTCATCTTTGCATCATGCATAACGAGCGCACCACCTTCTACCGTATTGTAAGTTTTAGTAGCGTGAAAACTTAATGTACTCAAATCACCTGCATTCAACACACTCTTACCATTCACCTTTACACCAAAGGCATGGGCCGCATCATAGATAACTTTAAGTCCATACTTGTCGGCTATTTCTTGTATAGCATCGGTATCACATGGTTTACCATAAACAGGCACAGGCATGATAGCTGTTGTACGTGGCGTAATAGCAGCCTCTATTTTATTAGGATCCATACAACCTGTTCTTGGGTCAATATCAACAAAAACAGGCTTACATCCGTTCCACCAAATGGCATGCGTTGTTGCTACAAAGCTATAAGGTGTGGTAATTACTTCGCCTGTAATGCGTAAAGCCTGCAATGCTGTAATCAAAGGCAAGGTTCCATTCGTAAAAAGGGAGATATAGGGTACGTCAAGATATTCGGCTAAAGCTTTTTCTAGCTCTTGATGATAATGCCCATTATTTGTTATCCACTTACGTTGCCAAATATCTTCAAGATAGGGTTGCAGCTCATTTAAATCGGGCAGTAATGGTGATGTTACTGTTATCTGTTTATTATCCATTATTATCAACTTATAATATATAAAGTAAGACTAATATTTATCTATCCACTGCATGAATGGTTTTTCGACATATCTTCTACGAAGTACATCCATCAAACTACAAAGAATATAGATTACAATAGGAATAGGGATGCTATAAGCTATGACATATAATAAATCTTTATGTATTAGGCTTGGCATTACCAATAGGTCTTTCCACAGCCAATGACGCATTGTATCACTTGCTGCATGAATAAGTAATACTGCGAATGTTCCTGCTGAGAAAAAATTGATAATCTTATTTGTAAACGACTTCATATTCTTAGCAGTAAGAAAAGAAAAAACACCTACTCCTAAAGCTAACAACTTATTAGAATCTGATACAAAATAATAACGGCGAAGCCCCCAATTGGAATTTCCAAATTTTGCTCCTAACTCAACTAAAATCACAACACTAGCTATGCTTAATACTACAAAAAGGATTAAACCAGCAATAGCTACCTTACGGCTATCTGTGTATTTATTGGGATACAACCGAAAGTAAGCTGCTATAAAATATAAAACTGCATACCAAAAAGGCTCATTCATAGTAGAACTGTGAAAGAATGTTGCCGTAAAAGTACAAACGAACAAAATACCGAGCAGAAACCGCTGAAACATTTTTTGATCTAAAGTACCTATTAACTTATTATATAATGGAACAAAAGCATAGAAAACCATAAAGCTTGCCACGAAGTCACTATTGATCGATTGAAATAAAGACACTATAGGTTTTACTACACCCACCAATGTAAAGGCTTCATAACCTGTACTCCAAAAGATTAGCTGAATAATATAGGAATAAAATAAAATTTCAAAGAGCAATTTAACATATCGTTTCCATGTTAATGTCTGCTTACAAAGAAAATAACCAGAAATAAGTATAAAACTATTAATTGCTGTTTTACCCCACATTCCCCATACTTCAAAGAAATATTGCTGTGCTGTTGGATGTAAGTAATCATAAGTACTAGTTAATCCTGAGTTTACTACTGAATGATGAGCTATAATCGAAAGCATTGCAAATATTCTCAACAACTCTAAGTTGCTACATCTTTGCCTTCGGGGGGGGGGTGTAAGTGTTATATTTTTACTCATTTATCTTATAATTTTAAACATTAATTCATAAATTCAACTAATCTATCGCGGAAGAACACATCAACTCCTCCTTACCATACACAACGACATTGTAAGTAAGAAGAAAGCCTACCTTGTGTGCAGAACACGACTTTACACGACAAGATATGCATACAAGCAAACGCATGTCGTGGAAAGTCGTGGAAGGTCGTGAAAAGTAGATGCAACAAAAACTGTGTTATGCAACGACTAAGCACGACTTTACACGACAAGATATGCATACAGGCAAACGTATGTCGTGGAAGGTCGTGGAAGGTAGATGCAACAAAAACTGTGTTATGCAACGACTAAGCACGACTTTACACGACAAGATATGCATACAGGCAAACGCATGTCGTGGAAAGTCGTGAAAAGTAATACACTATGCATTTTTATGAAAAATATCTTTTAATCTACAACTATGTATATTGCCATAAACTATTATATTTAAAATATGACTCAACCTTATTATTTTTCCAATAGCTATACTTATGTATGCAACTAAAAGTGCGAGCAACAACAGCATCACAAGCTCTAACAAATAATTACCAGTTCTAAGTCCCCAAAGACCAAGAGAATTTATATCAATTATAGGTAATAAAAAGTAATGATATATATAAATATCCAGCGTATTCTGTCCTATAAAAGATACTTGCTTAACAAATTTATTTTCTTCTGCAAAGAATTTTTTAAATATAAATACACAAGCTAAAATAGCCGTAAATGGTAAAATCTGAGCAAAACGAACCAACGTCTGATTATGATACAATACAAATAATGGTATAAAACTAACCAAAGCAAGGGATAAAATTGCATTACCAAACACAAAGTGCTTTACTTTTTCAGAATGAGCTAATAAAAAGCCAAATGCAAAATACAGCCATAGTCCATTCATCATATCTAAGCTGAATAAGCCTTTAACATCTAAGGGAGAAAATACAGCTAGCCCTTTTAAAAGACAGAAAACCCCAACAATGTATAACCCTAAAAGAAAAGTACGATTAATAAAAAATTTAGTTGGCTGAATAAGTAGGTAGTAGACTACTAACATATACAAATACCAATAACCTCCCTTAAAACTATCGTAGCACATATCTTTTACACTATGATGATGTATAAATATAGTAAGAATTACTCCTATAGTCATCATTGGTAATAATAGGGCAAAACACTTATGTAGCAATTTAAAACTAGTAGGAATTCTCTTTAGCACAAATCCAGACAAAAACAAGAATAGGGGCATATGAAAAGAAGCTATGACTTCATAAATCATATTATCCCCCCCCCCACACATAGCTGAAAGATGTCCGATTACTACAAGGATTATTGCAAAAGCCTTTAGAGCGTCTATATATACTATACGTTTTACCATTATTTTTTATTACATTTACTTTGTTTTTCGTCAACAACTATGGCAAAATAAGTAGAAATAAATCTATTGCGGAAGAACACATCAACTCCTCCTTACCATGCACGACGACATTGTAAGTAAGAAGAAAGCCTACCTTGTGTGTCCGCTTTAGAATATGGGATTATAGGGCATAGCTCGCCTAAGCTGTATCTTATATGGCTAATCAAGCTAAACTCCTATTAATCAATATTCGCAGATATTTCTAGTTGCACATCGCTATTATAATTTTACAAAGGTAAAAGAAAATAGTTAATCTTCAAAGTAAACGCAGCGTTTTATTAGGAATAGTTATAACGTAGAGTCAACCAGCAAGTGCAAAATTATAAAACGTGTTTGAAGAACTCGCGTTTTGGTGTAGAAAAGTTTAATTTTTCTCTCGGTCTTTCGTTCAA